>OMGF01001168.1_pt1 | contig 18458 bp, 13 predicted proteins | sample 1645861 | NCBI WGS metagenome assembly OMGF01 (sample SAMN05578586, study PRJEB25193) | human gut metagenome | biome: Human Microbiome; feature: human-associated habitat; material: feces | host: Homo sapiens | place: USA:Birmingham
CCAGGTGCTTGATGGACTGGATGCTTTGAACGAGGACGAGTCGTTTGACCCAGGAAAGGTCAAACGACAGATGAGAATCCTCTGTTATGGGGTCGGGTACTTCACTTTTATTCTTCCGATTCTTTCCGAATTATTCGCTGAAGCTCCGGGGCTTCATCTCAGTATTAACTTCTATCCAAAGGATGGAAAGGCGGTTGAATTTTTTAAAAATGGATTTGCCGATTTTGGATTGAATCCGATTCCGCCAACAGTTCAGGGAATCCATATCCACCCTCTGACAACATTGAAATATGTGCTTCTTTTGAGCAGCACACACCCGATTTACAGGCGATGGAAAGAGTCACATCGTTTCCAGCTGAATTGGCTTCTTCCTTATACGCAATTTATTCCGTCCTCAAGCAAAATCGGCTATTACCGTCCCTGGCTTCAGCTTGCTGAGCAGGGTATGAGAACGATAGAAAGTCCCTTCTTTCACACGAATTCTTTTTATATCGAAGGTTCAAACGCGGTGGGTTGGATCCCTGAGCCGTCAGGGCGTTATCTGGAGGCAAATTCAGGCGGACGACTGGGCGTGATTTCTCTCCCTGGTGAAAAGAAGGGGGAGTTTGTCCCGAAGCTCTTTTGGCACGAAAGGCTGGAGAATGATCCTCTGCATCAATGGGTCAGATCAAAGATCATCTCTCACGCCTCATCTATGGATTTGAGCAAACCTTTGCTTTAATTTGTGCTGACTGTTTTGGTTCGATAAGAGGCGCCGATGCCGGCGAGCATGATGGCGAAGATGCCGGTAATTTCGGAAGGGGACAGATGCTCTTCGTAAAACAACAGCCCGAATAATGCAGAAATCGCGATGGTGAAGTACTCGAAGACGGCAGACAGAAGCATATGCTTCGCCATAAAAGCCATTGTGAAAAACAGCTGCTTCATCAGGGCAAGACACACCAGGACCAGAATCAGCATCGCATAAGGCAAACTGGCGTCATTTGCCCGAAGAACAGAAAAGAGATCATCAAAGTCAATCAGGAACGCGGCGCCGAACGCGCTGATTGCCGAAAAATACATGGCCGTACGCCAGGCGGGCTCCTTCCACTTTCTCATATGACGGATTTTGAGAATTGCTTGCGAAGCACAGAAACCTCCAAAGAGTGAAACCAGCATTGGAAGGAGATTCTGTTGGTTAAAGTTGTGGATGCAGGGACTGAGGATCAAAACGATCCCGATGAACCCCAGAAGAATGCTGCCCAGCGATCCCCACGGTAAGTCCTGTTTTCTTTTTAAGGATCCCCATAAGGCTCCAAGGGCCAGAAAAATCGGTGAAGTATAGAAAAGCGCGGTAGCGTTGGCCAAAGGCTGCCGATTGAGTGACCAAAACCAGCAGCACATAGCTAGGACCCCGAAAAAGGCCCTCAGAATCTGATGACCTGCGCAGGGTGTCGCAAGGGGCCGGCGCCTGAAAATCGCCCAGAGCAGAATGCAGGCAGCGATTGAAGATGATCGGATAACAATCAGCTGAATTGGTGTCAGGGTAATCAGGAGACTTCGGGCAGCGATCGAATTAATCGGGGTGATAACCGCAACGGCAAGCATCCAGAACGATCGGTAATCGAAGGAGCCAGATTCCTGAATTGAACTTGACGCGGCCATCCTTAAGTTACTCAGCTCCGTTAACAAATTACGAAGACCGTTAATAGCGGTCCTGGAAGAACGCCGATGTCATTTCATTAGGAAATCAGCTTTCTAATGTGATCCCGCATCAGATTTTTAATCTTGAAAAGGGTGACTTTTTCCGGCATCTGTGTGATACAGAATTTTCATTCTGCTACCAGATTTTGAGGAAAACAATAACGTCCAGGATATTTTTAGGGAAAAACGAGCCAGATTTTATTTATGTAATACAATAAATTATCAAAAGCGGATACTTTTCTGAAAAACAGGAGCCATGAAAAAGCCCCGGTGTTCTTACAACGTACCGACATGGCCGTTTCTTCACCGGGGCTTTTGGGATGGAAGGCTGGCATGTTGCTGTGAACTTTGCCTTGCAGTCTTCCTGTTACGGGATCTATTTTGCCTGTCCCAAAAATTTTCTGCCTCAGTGAAAATTCTCTTTTTAAAACAAATGAACTGTGGCATACTTTTAACTTCGTTGCCGGGGAAAGAGCCCCGGTTTTTTTATGCCTCGATCAGACGGTTCCCGTCCGCCTCCGCCCCTATAGCCCCGCTCTTCTGATAAACCGTTTAACATGACGAAGGAGCAACATACGGAGGTTTTTATCCTGACTCACGGGTTTACGGTATATCAATGTGTTAGAGTAATTCCCGTGATTCAAAATTCAGCAACTACAGCGGAAGAGGCGAAACATGATCCAGTCTTACGATCTCTACATGCCGACCCACCTGATCTTCGGAAAGGGCCGGATTTCGGAACTGAAGGACGCGGTGGCGGGAGCCGGAAAGAAGGCGCTGATTACGTACGGCGGCGGCTCCGTGAAGCGCTCAGGGCTCTTCCCCCCGGGTGAAGGAGCTGCTTGAAAGCGCGGGCTGCACGGTTTCGGAGTTCGGAGGGATTGAGCCAAACCCGAAGATCACGTCGGTGCGTGAGGGTGTAAGCCTCTGCAAGGACGAAGGGATCGATTTCGTCGTGGCGGTCGGAGGCGGTTCGGTTCTGGATGCCTCGAAAGCGATCTGCTGCGGCGCGATGTACCCGGGAGATCCGTGGGATCTGGTGCTTGACGCGAAGAAGATCAAAGCGTACCTCCCGCTTTTTGACGTCATTACGCTTGCCGCGACCGGGTCTGAGTACGACCGCGCGGGCGTGATCTCAAACGAAGAGACGAAAGAGAAGCTCACGATCTGGGGAAACTTCCCGGTGACCTCAATCCTCGACCCCGAGTACACGATGACGGTGCCCGCGAACCAGACGGCGGCCGGAATCGCGGACATCATGTCGCACACCTTCGAGCAGTACATCGTGCGGGACGGCAATATGCTCTCTGACGGCTTCTGCGAATCGATGCTCCGCACGGTGACGCACTTTGGGCCGATCGCGGTGAAAGACCCCACGAACTACGAGGCGCGGGCCGAGATTCTCGCCGCGAGCTCGTTTGGCTGCTGCGGGCTCCTCGCGCTCGGCCGCAACCCGTCCCCCTGGCCCTGCCACGGAATGGAGCATGAGCTCTCCGCCTGGTACGACATCACGCATGGCGTCGGGCTCGCGATCCTGACGCCTAACTGGATGCGCTGGTGCCTTGAGACCGATCCCACGACCGTCAATCGTTTCGCGCAGTACGGGGTGAATGTCTGGAAGCTGAACCCTCGGCACGACCCGATGGAAAACGCGAAAGACGCGATCGCGAATACCCGGAAGTTCTTCGACTCGATCGGGATCCCGAATACCCTTGGAGCGCTTGGGATCGATGACACGCACTTCGGCGAAATGGCGGACCACATCAAAGCCTGCTGGGGCGATCTCGGCAAGGCCTTCGTTCCGATGGACCGGGACGCCATCCTCACGGTGCTCCGGATGAGCCTCTGAGACTCTGAAACTCTGATGTCAGGGATCCGGTCCAGCCGGATCCCGCCTTCCTCCCTTCACACAAACCCCCGCGGCACCTCACCAGGTCCGCGGGGGGTTTCTTCGCCTCTCAGGCCTGAATCGTTTTCATCTCTCTTTTATGGATTCGTCACCCGTTTGATTGGATTTCGCAGAAATCCGATCAGTTCACGACGGAGTTTTCCCATCCGCTTCCTAGAATTTCTTACATCAGAACGGAGGGCGGTGAGTTATCGGATTTCCATGCGAACCCGCTCTTCCGCGCAGAATGAAAACCAGACGGAATGGAGTGATTTGAAGGACGAGTTTCCCTTCTCCTCACTCTCTTCTTTGAGAGGAAATGAAAAATGATTCAGTCTTATGATCTTTATCTCCCCACGCATCTCATTTTCGGGAAGGGCCGCGTCAAGGAACTCGGGCGTCTCATCAAGGGGTACGGGAGCAAAGTGCTGCTCACGTACGGAGGCGGCTCCGTGAAACGGATCGGACTCTATGACACCGTGCGGGAGATCCTGCATCAGGAAGGCTGCACGGTCTTTGAGCTCTCCGGAATCGCCCCGAACCCGAAGATCGAGTCGGTGCGGGAAGGCGTCCGGATCGTAAAGGAAAACGCGATCGACTTTATCGTCGCGATAGGAGGCGGCTCGGTCCTTGACTGCTCCAAAGCGATCGCCTGCGGCGCGGGGTACGACGGCGACCCCTGGGATCTCGTGATTCACCGCGACCGGATCGGGAAGAAGCTCCCGGTGTTTGACGTGATGACGATGTCGGCGACGGGGTCTGAGTACGACGGCGCGGGCGTGATCACGAACGACGAAACGAAGGAGAAACTCTCAGTCGGCGGCTGCTTCCCCGTGGCCTCCATTCTGGATCCCACGTACACGATGACCGTTCCCGCGAAGCAGACCGCGGCCGGGGTGTCGGACATCATCTCCCACACGTTTGAACAGTATTTCGTGGCGGAAGGCTCAATGCTGTCGGATGGCATCTGTGAGTCGATGCTGAAGACCGTGATGCACTACGGTCCCATCGCGCTTCGGGAGCCGGATAACTTTGAGGCGCGGGGAGAAATCTTCGCGGCGTCGTCGTTCGGCTGCTGCGGGCTTCTCGCGCTTGGCCGCACGAAGTCCGCCTGGCCCTGCCACGGGATCGAGCATGAGCTTTCCGCCTGGTACGACATCACCCACGGCGTCGGTCTCGCGATCATCACGCCGCACTGGATGCGCTACTGCCTCGAGCACAACCCCGCGGTCGTCGCCCCGAAGTTCGCACAGTATGGCGTGAATGTCCTCGGGTTCAACCCGGCGGATGGCGTGGACGTGAACGCCCGTAAAGCGATTGAGCGGACCGCGGACTTCTTCCGGTCACTCGGCATCACGCAGACGCTTCGTGATTTCGGGATCGATGACACGCATTTCGGCGAAATGGCGGATCACGTCCTCACCGCGTGGTTTGGGGACTACTCGAAGTCCTTCGCCCCGATTGACCGCGCCGGGATTATCGAGATTCTGACAGCGAGCCTCTGAATAACAAAAACACTTTCTTAATTCTCTCCTTTGCGTTCATTGCGGCTCATCATTCTGAACTTGATTCAGACGCCGCATTCTCAGCCCTGGTGCGCGCTTTCAGCCCGCCCAGGGCGTTTTTTTACTCTCCGGTTCTCGGCCTCCGACATCGGTTTTTCTCGCCCGGATCTCCTCCCCCGTGATCCAAAGAGGCAAGAAGAATAGAGAAATAAGAAACTTTCTCTTCCTATCCTTCGTAAAATTTCAGTCGTGCGGGAACACGGAGTTCCACGCTTTGCCCCTGAAGATTCGATGGCTTCCTGGGGTTCCCGTGTTCCTTCGGGCGAATTCTCTGTCTGACGGAGAGGAGAAATCAGGTTTCAGCGCCTCGGGCGTGAAACCTTCTTTTCCTTCACCGCTTCAGACTTCTATTGGAGACAGTCTCATGATTCAGTCGTATGACCTCTACATGCCGGTACACCTCGTGTTTGAGAAGGGCCGCGTTGCCGAGCTTCCGAAACTGATCAAAGGGTACGGAAAGAAAGTGCTTCTTACCTACGGCAGCGGCTCGACCCTTGACTGCTCCAAGGCGATCGCGCTCGGCGCGAAGTATGACGGTGATCCCTGGGATCTCGTGATCCACCGGGACCGCGTGAAGGGTCACCTCCCGGTGTTTGACGTGCTGACGCTTGCGGCAACGGGCTCGGACTACGATGGCGGCGGCGTGATCACGAACGACGCCACAAACGAAAAGCGCGCGGTCGGGGTCTGCTTCCCGGTGGCCTCGATCCTCGACCCCGAGTACACGTTCACGGTTCCCGCGAGCCAGACCGCAGCCGGGTCCGCGGACATCATCTCGCACACCTTTGAGCAGTACTTTGTATCCGAGGGCTCGATGCTCTCAGACGGCTTTTGCGAATCGATGCTGCGCACCGTGATGAAGTACGCCCCCGTGGCGATCAAGGATCCCACGAACTTTGAGGCCCGCGGTGAGCTGCTCGCGGCGAGTTCCTTCGGGTGCTGCAGGCTCCTTGCCGTGGGGCGCGAAGCCGGTGCCTGGCCCTGCCACGGAATCGAGCACGAGCTCTCCGCCTGGTACGACATCACGCACGGCGTCGGTCTCGCGATCATTACGCCGGCCTGGATGCGGTATTGCCTGAAGAACAACCCGGCGGTCGTCGCTCCGAAGTTCGCCCAGTACGGCGTGAATGTCCTCGGGCTCAACCCCGCGGACGGCGTGGAAACCAATGCCAAGAAATCGATCGAGAAGACCGCGGAATTCTTCCGTTCGATCGGGATCACGCAGACGCTTAAGGACTTCGGGATCGATGAGACGCATTTCGATGAAATGGCGGATCACGCGATGACCACCTGGTTCGCGGGGCGTCCCCCTTACACCTTCGCGCCGCTCGGCCGCGAGGGAATCCTTGAGATTCTGAAGGCCTCGCTCTGAGGGATCGATTTCCGGGAGGGGATGGTTCCGAATCAGCATGTCCGCCCCTCCGGGAGATGAATAGAAGCTCCGTCTCGCGTTATTTTTTTAATCGTTCTACAGTGACGCTGGGTTCAGAGAGGGGATGGAACCCAATCATTTTTTGTTTTACCGCCGGCTCTCTTCCGTTTGTGGTCTGACGGAACACGGCCGGCATTTGAGAGGAATAGTCATGATTCAGTCTTACGATTTGTATCTTCCGACTCATCTCGTTTTCGGGAAGGGCCGTGTTTCGGAACTCGGTAACCTCATCAAGGGCTACGGGAAGAAGGTGCTCCTCACCTACGGCGGCGGATTCGTCAAGCGTATCGGGCTCTACGACACCGTGAAGCAGATTCTGACGGATGCCGGCTGCGACATCTTTGAGCTTTCCGGCATTGCCCCGAACCCGAAGATCGAGTCGGTTCGCGCGGGTGTTGAGATCTGCAAGAAGGAAGGGATTGAGTTCATCGTTTCGATCGGCGGCGGTTCCACCCTCGACTGCTCGAAAGCGATCTCCTGCGGCGCGTTGTACGACGGCGACCCCTGGGATCTCGTGATCCATAACGACCGTATCGGCCGTCACCTCCCGATCTTTGACGTGATTACGCTTGCGGCGACGGGGTCTGAGTACGACGGCGGCGGTGTGATCACGAATGAGGAAACGAAGGAGAAGCTCTCTGTCGGCGGCTGCTACCCGGTGGCCTCGATCCTCGACCCCGAATACACGTTCACGGTCCCCGCGAACCAGACCGCGGCCGGAATTTCGGACATCCTTTCGCACACCTTTGAGCAGTACATCGTGGCGGAAGGCTCGATGATTTCGGATGGCTTCTGTGAGTCGATGCTGAAGACCGTGATGCATTTCGGTCCGATTGCGCTCAAGGATCCCACGAACTTTGAGGCCCGCGGTGAAGTGCTCGCCGCCTCGTCCTTTGGCTGCTGCGGGCTCCTTGGGCTCGGCCGCACCCCGTCCCCCTGGCCCTGCCACGGGATTGAGCATGAGGTGTCCGCCTGGTACGACATCACGCACGGCGTCGGTCTCGCGATCATCACCCCGCACTGGATGGCGTATTCGCTCAAAGCGAACCCCGCGGTTGTCGCGCCTCGCCTCGCGCAGTACGGCGTGAATGTCCTCGGTCTCAACCCGGCGGACGGGGTGGAAGTGAACGCGAAGAAAGCGATCGAAAAGACCGCGGAATTCTTCCGCTCGATCGGGATCACGCAGACCCTTAAGGACTTCGGGATCGATGACACCCACTTCGACGAAATGGCGGATCACGTCGCGAAGGCCTGGTTCGGTGACTTCAGCACCGCGATCGCGCCGCTTGATCACAAAGCGGTCGTTGAGATCCTGAAGGCGAGCCTCTGATTTCGGGCTCCACTCCGCGCGGTTTTTTGTCTTTTCCCTTCTGCCTTATTGAGAGTTGGGGAGAGGGGAGAGCTGAGGAACCCGCGCGGAGAAAAACCCTCTTCTGAAGAGAAACGGGCAATCTTTATCGATTGCCCGTTTTTCTCTTTTTTTGAGGTTTCGGGCGAATAGATGAGAAAATCAGGCAAGTAAGACCAAAATCCCACTTCAGAGCCTCACACCGTTCTGCTATTGCCTATAGAGTGACCGCTGTCCGCCGCGTGATCTATCCGTTTTGGATCGGCCGGTGACATTTTTTGATGTGTGACGCCGGGGTCTGAAAAGTAACCGGTGTCGGAATAAGAGAGAGGAAAAGAACATGATTCAGTCTTATGACCTTTACCATCCGACTCACCTCGTGTTCGGCAAGGGCCGGATCGCGGAACTCGGGAACCTCATTAAGGGTTACGGGAAGAAGGTGCTGCTCGCCTACGGCGGCGGCTCTGTGAAGCGGATCGGTCTTTACGACGAAGCGAAGAAGATCCTCGCGGACGCTGGCTGCGAGATCGTGGAACTCGGTGGCATCGCCCCGAACCCGAAGATTGAGTCGGTGCGGGAAGGTGTGGCGCTCTGTAAGAAAGAGGGCGTTGAATTCATCCTCTCGATCGGCGGCGGCTCGGTGCTCGACTGCGCGAAGGCGATCGCGCTCGGCGCGAATTATGACGGCGACCCCTGGGATCTCGTGAAGCACCCGGAGCGTGTCGGGAAGCCCCTTCCGGTGTTTGACGTCATCACGCTCGCGGCGACGGGCTCCGAGTACGACTTCGGCGGCGTGATCACGAATGAGGAAACGAAGGAGAAGCTCCCCGTGAACGGCTGCTTCCCGGTCGCGTCCATCATGGATCCGGAGTACACGTTCACCGTTCCCGCGAACCAGACCGCGGCCGGTGTCGCGGATATCGTGTCGCACACGTTTGAGCAGTATTTCGTGCGTGAGGCCTCGATGCTTTCGGATGGCTTCTGCGAATCCATGCTGAAGACCGTGATGCATTTCGGTCCGATCGCGATCAAGGAACCGACGAACTTTGAGGCGCGCGGCGAGATCTTCGCGGCGTCCTCGTTTGGCTGCTGCGGGCTGCTGAGTCTCGGCCGCTCCCCGTCCCCCTGGCCCTGCCATGGGATTGAGCACGAAGTCTCCGCCTGGTACGACATTACGCACGGCGTCGGCCTCGCGATCATCACCCCGCACTGGATGCAGTGGTGCCTGGATACGGACCCTGCGCTCGTCGCTCCGAAGTTCGCGCAGTACGGCGTGAATGTCTTCGGCCTCAATCCGGCGGATGGCGTTGATGTGAACGCCGCGAAGGCGATCGAAAAGACCGCGGAATTCTTCCGCTCGATCGGAATCACGCAGACGCTCTCGGACTTCGGGATCGACGATTCGCACTTTGAAGCGATGGCGGAACACGTCACCACGGCCTGGGTCGGGGACTACAAGTACGCTTTCGTCCCGATGGATAAGGAAGCGGTGCTCGCCGTTCTCCGCGCGAGCCTCTGAGTGCCGGGCGAGTGACGGTGTCTTCTTCAGGCGTCCGGTAACATGCCGGGCGGACTGAACTAAGACCAAAAAAGGGCGGAGCACCTTACCCGGGTGCCCCGCCTTTATATTGCCTATATTCCCTTCACCTGTTTCTTCACCTGTGACTCAGGTCCTGCTGATAGCCGCCACGGAAGACGCTTCCGCCTTCTTTTGAGACACCGATCTGCCTCCGGAAGGCCCCCGTGACGGGTCCTGCGTATCCAGCCTCCTCCCCCGGAGATACTCTGTGTGCCGATGGATCGGATGGGTTTTATGGGAGAAAGCCGGAATTCTGAACTACTCTCAGTCCTTCTTCTTGTTATTCGAGAAGAAGATGCTCTTCTGGATATCCGTGGTCCGGATCGTGTAGAGCTCGTTCTCGAGCGATTCAGTTGCCGCTTCCGCGCTCCGGATCACCTTGAGGTTAAAGTCCTGCAGCATCTGATCCGCTTTCTTCGGGTTCGTCTTCACGGTCTTCAGGTACTGCGCCTCAAAGGCCTTCATCTTCTTCGCGGTGTCCGCTTCCCAGGCGGCGTAGCGTTCATGCACCACGGGCGCGAGTTTCGGGTAGTCCGTCATCGCGAGCGTCTGCACTTTGCGGAACTTCCAATAGGCCGAGTTGCTATCCGCCTTATCGGTGCCGATTGAATACTCTTTCGGGAACGCTTTGAGGCCCTGATAGAACGGCACATAGACCCCGAGGTCCCCCATGCCCATCGCGAGGTACGTCACCTCGCCGATCGCGCGCGGGAGATTCGGGCGCACCTGCATCACGTGAGACTCGTACGTGCGGAAGACCGAAATCGGGCGGTAAGGTTCGTCCCCGCGGAGGCCCTTCGTATACGGGTCATGCGACTCAAGTCCCGCGATCTCGAAGTGGCTTCTGAGGAGCTTCTTCACTTCATCCACTGAAACCTTTTCCGCGGGCTTCGCGAACACCGGGAACGCGCGGCCGGCTTCGGGTTCGATCGAAAGCGTCGGAGTCAGGGTCTTCATGATTGAGAAGACGCGGGGGTCGTTATAAAGCCGATCCCGGCCATCGTCCCGGGTGTAGGCCTTCGCGAAATTAAACGCGCCGTCCTTCGGGTTGTAGAACCCATGCTGCTCGGCCCAGGAGACTACGGTCGGGCTTCCCATGAAGTTCGGGTCGCCCGCCTTGTACTGCTGCAGCCGCCCCTGATTTCCCGACGCGAAATACTCGTCCTTCGGAATCCGGACCGCGATCCACTGATGGCCCGTCCCGGTTTCGAGATACCAGAGTTCCTTCGCGTCGACGAACGCGACACCAAAGCCTTCACCCGCGCCCTTTGTCTCAACGACATGGCCGAGGATCGCTGCGCCTTCGCGCGCGGACCGTGCCCGCGGGAGGATCACCTCCATGATGTCGTCTTCCGTGATCCCGGTCTTTTCGACATAGGGATCAAGCTTCAGCGCGTCATCCCGCGCGAAGATCGATTCCGTCCCTGATACACCGACCCCGGCGGAATTGAACCCCGTCGCCCCGTGCACCCCGGTCTTCCAGTTCGGGACCGTGGTGTAGCGAAGAGAGTTCTTGGGGAGCGGATACTCGAAGTTATTCGCGCCGTGATGGTCCGCGGTCCGGTACATCCCCTTCTGGTTTGTCTTCGCGGGATGCACCACCATGTGCTGCGCCTTGAGAGCGTTGGAGTCCGCGTTCCGGCCGATGATGAGTGAGCCATCCGCCGAGGCCCCCGACCCCACGAGGAGCGTCGTGCACGCGTACGCGGTGCCTGAGAGAAGGAGAGAAACCGCGGCCGCTGCCGCCGCGAGCCTGAATCCATGCATCATGATGAGAAGATCCTTAAACGTGTGTTTTTTAAGTTCTGACTTCATCCATGGCTGGTTCGGTATCGCGGGTCAGTATCCTTCGCCTCTCGTTCTTTCGGACTAGCCATATCGGAGACTATTCTCTGCCCGGATCTGCAAAATCGATACGGTAATAACCCTAGGTAAATTTACCTATATTTCAAATAGAGATTATGAAAGAAAGGTTTAAGTGAAGGTTTTCAATACGGGGTGTGTAAGCGACTGGGGACGGCGGTGCTCACCGCATCCCGGCTGTACCCTTTACGCTGCCCAAAGGCGTGAGGCGATCAAAACCGGATCCGCTGCCTCACGGCTTCCGTCCGGATCGCGTCGATCACGGGGAGAAGGGCGGGTCTGGGGTGGATTTCCGTGATGAGGCCGTACGGCACCGCGTCACTCCATTCCCCCGGGATCGTCACGAGAAACGGGTGGATCGACTTCCAGCAGGAGAGCGTGATGAGGACGGTTTTTCCATCGGTCACGCGGTTAAAGGTTTCGAGATCGTAAAAGGGGGAGTTTCCGATCACCCGGATCCCGCGCTTTATAAATTCATTTCTCAGGCGGTCATTCCGAGGCGAGTCCCCGTGAAGCGGCATGAGGATCGTTTCCCCCGCGAGATCCTCAAACGTCACGCGCGTTTTCTTCGCGAGGCGGTGGGTGCGCGCCACCGCGACTTCAAGCCTGACAGACGTCACCGGGATCAGGTTCACACGGTTAAGCCAGATCAGCGAATCGCACGGCCCATAGATAAAGTCAAACTTTTCCCCGAGTTCCCGGATCTTTCGGAGGATCCCGTTTCGGTCATCCTCAAACGGCACGATCCGGAGTTTCCACCCGGGGAAGCGGTCCGACACCGCGTCCCAGAGGGGAAGGAAGGGTTCGCAGGAATTGAGGATTGAGTTTCCGAGCCGGATGGTTTGTGTTTCGGCATCCGCGGCGTTCCGGACTTTTTCCAGAGCCTTGAGGGAGTCCGCTTCCATCGCTTCGCACGACTTGAAAAAGAGCTCCCCGGCGTCCGTGAGCTCCTCCCCGGTTTTGAAGCGGCGGAAGAGCTCCGCCCCGATTCCTTTCTCCAGCTTATCGATTCGCTTCATCACCGCGGTCGGCGTGATAAAAAGCGCGTCCGCGGCCTTCGTGAAGCTTCCGGCGCGGGCCGCGGCGAGAAACGTTTCGACTTCAGGGCTGAGGATCGGGAACATGATTGAAACTGAATACTTTCTGAGAATTTTAATATGAACTAAGAGTTCACACTCCATTAATCTCATGTTATCTCAAAGCGGCACCCATTGCCCTAGGATGAAGTCACTCTTAAACGAGACCGACACCCGGTTCCCTTTCCTATTCCGTCTCCGGTCTCCCCGACGCTTTTATTCGTGGTGCGGCGGGGAGACCGCGGGAGAGATCGGAGGCGAGGGGCGGTGACTGAATGTTCTTGAACCGAGGAGCAAGAGATGAAGACGATCAAGTTAAATAACGGCGTTGAGATGCCGATGGTGGGGTTTGGCGTATTCCAGGTGCCGGACCTCGCGGTGTGCCAGAAAGCGGTGGAGGACGCCATTTCAGTCGGCTACCGGCTGATTGATACGGCGGCGGCCTATAAGAACGAAGAAGCGGTCGGGGCCGCGATCCGCGCGTCCGGGATCCCGAGAAGCGAATTCTTCGTGACGACGAAACTTTGGACGCAGGACCACGGCTACGACAATACGCTGCGGGCGTTTGACACCTCGATGAAGAAGCTGGGGCTTGATCAATTGGATCTCTGGCTGATTCATAAGCCCTACGGCGATGTGTACGGCGCATGGCGCGCGATGGAGCGTCTTTATAAAGAAGGCCGCATCCGCGCGATCGGCGTTACGAGTTTCCCGGATGACCGGCTTCTTGACCTCTTCCTTCATAACGAAGTGAAACCCGCCGTTAATCAGGTAGAGACGAATCCCTGGTGCCAGATGAAGGAAACCGGGGCGTTCCTCGCGAAAGAAGGCATCGCGCACGAGGCGTGGGCTCCGTTCGCGGAGGGGCATGACGGGCTCTTCACGAACCCTGTTCTCGTGAAAATCGCGGAGAAGCATGACCGTACGGTGGGCCAGGTCGTGCTCCGGTGGCTGCACCAGAGAAACATCATCGTCATTCCGAAGTCCGTTCATAAGAGCCGGATGATTGAGAACATCTCGATCTTTGATTTCGAGCTTGACGCGTCTGACATGAAGGCGATCGCGGAGCTTGATACCGGGCGCAGCAGCTTCGACGACGACCGGGCGCTCGAGAACGTCCGCTACATCGGCACGATGAAGATTCACGATTAACGGTTTGGAGGAGTTACGGATATGGACTATCTGACACTTGAGGGCGGCGTGAAGATGCCGATGGTGGGGTACGGCGTTTTCCAGATCGGAGCGGAAGAAACGGAGCGGTGCGTGTCTGACGCCCTTGCCGTTGGCTACCGCGCGATCGACACGGCGCAGGCCTACTACAACGAAGAGGACGTAGGGGCCGCGGTCGCGAAGTCCGGGATTCCGAGGGATGAGATCTTCCTCACGACGAAAGTCTGGATCTCGAACGCCGGCGACAAAAAATGCCGCGGCGTCGATTGATGAGAGCCTCCGGAAACTCGGCACCGACTACATTGACCTCCTTCTCATTCACCAGCACTACGGCGACTACTACGGCACGTGGCGCGCGATGGAGACCGCCTTGACGGCCGGGAAGGTCCGTGCGATCGGGCTCTCGAACTTTGATCCGGCGCGGATCACCGACCTCATGCTCTCGAACACCGTGAAACCCGCGATGCTGCAGGTCCAGGCAAACGTCTTCACGCAGCAGAACGCACTCCAGACGTTCTGCGACTCGGTCTCGATCCCGATCACCGCGTGGAGCCCGCTCGCGCAGTCCGCGGACGGTTTCTTCACGAACCCGACACTCGCCTCGATCGCTGAAGCCCACGGGAAAACGGTCGCGCAGGTCGCGCTCCGGTGGCTCCTGCAGCGCGGGATTGCCGTGATCCCGAAGTCAACGCACCGCGCCCGGATGGAAGAGAATTTCCAGCTTTTCGACTTCACGCTTTCAGAAGACGACATGAAAGCGATCGCGGGGCTCAACCGAACGGATGCCGGCACCGTTCCATTTGATGATCCGAAATTCATCAAGTGGCTGATCGAGACCTACAGTTAAGCTTCACTTAGGGTTCGGTCGGTATAGTGACAGCCTCGCCTCGGATACGCTCCCGGCGGGGCTTTTTGTTAAGCGCGATACAAAACCAACCTATTAAGATTGATTTAAGATAGCGTTCAGGTAAAAGATGTATTTTGAATGCATTTTAAAGCTACTTAAAATGCCTTAGGGCTCTCAAAAAGACCTGAAGCGATGATTTCAGGTCTCTTTTCCCCGGAGACGAATAACAACATGCTGCGCATCAATCTCTTTGTTTTTATTCTCACGGCAATCGCCTACCTGATCGGGATTTATTTCTTCCCCTTCATGCTGACGAGCCGCGACGTCCTGCACCAGGTCTGGGTGATTTCAGGCGTCGTGACATGGATCCTGATGACGGAAGCGATCGTGATCGCGGCGCGCCCGTCCTGGATCGAGCGCGTGGCAGGGGAGCCCCTTGGGAAACTGATGCAGGCGCATAAGACGCTTGGCTGGTGGATGGTCGGATTCGCGTTCATTCACTTCTTCGCTCCGTTTGTCCGCGACATCATTACCGCGTTCTATCCGGTCGTTGAAGTGCCGATGATGGAAGAGCACGCGATTCACGGGTTCTGGAGCGGGGTCTGGGTGTATTCGCACCCGATCGCGGGTCTCACGGGCATTCTCGTCTCGCTCTATATGCTTTCCGTCATCTGGCGCGATATCAAGCACGCGAAGAAGAAGATTTCGTGGCCGAAGTGGGAAAAGGTGCATCTGATGTGGGCCTGGATGTATATCTTCCTTGCGTTCCACGCGCTGCGGACGCTTAAGGAAACCGAACTCATGATGCCGCTTGGCTGGGTCACGACGATCGCCGCGATCCTCGGCGTCTGGGCCTCGGTCAACATCATCCGCGGCCGCAAGGGCTCCGCGATGCGTTACGATGGCGCGCTCGACTCCATTAAGGCGGACGGCGGCGTTCTGCAGCTTGACGTGAAGACGGAGCTCGCGGACACGATCGGACCGGGTCGTTTTGTTTACCTCTCCCGCCCGGGTGACAAGGAAGACTCTCACCCGTTCGCGGTCGCGGGAGCGGATAAGAAGACCGGCCTCCTCACTTTCTGGATCAAGGAAGCGGGTGAGTGGACGAAGAACCTCGCGTTGATGAAGGCTGGTGACACGATTTATGTCGAAGGCCCGTGGGGCGCGTTCTTCCCGAAGTTCATTCCGGGGAAGACCGCCGCGTGGGTCGCAGGTGGCGCTGGTATCGCTCCGTTCCTTGGCTGGATGGAAGAGCTGAAGCGGGATAAAGAGGCTGGGAAACCCGTTCCCTCGATCACGCTCTGGTGGTCCGTGAAGAACCGGTCTGAGGGCGGGTTTGAACGCGTTGAGACGCTTTGCCGCGAGCTCGGTATTGATCTCCGGGTTCACGAGACGGGCGAGAATCACGATCACCTGGAACCCGAAACGGTTCTTGCTGAGCACCCCGCGACCCTCGCGGTCTGCGGCCGCCCGGGTCTCACGAAGGCCTTCAAGGCAGCGTGGAAGGGAGCCCCCGAGAATCTCACAAGCGAAGTCTATTAATCCGGTTCCGTTTTTATAAACGGTACTCAGCCGCCTGAAGGAATCACGCTTCCCCGGGCGGTTTTTTTATGCCTGCGGTTCGTCGGAAGCGGCGGTTTGCCGGGCGTTTTCTCCTATAAAATGATCAATTAGCCTTGCTCTGCCGCCAAAGGAGAAAGTTGGAAATGACTGAAAAAGAGACCCCGGACGCGGTGTCACCCGAAAACGCCGCGAATCTCCTGAAGCTCGAAGAAGAGCTGAAACGTTCGCGCGATCACTGGGGTGTCACCTATCAGATCCTGAAACGGATCCGCGAGGGAGAATTCTGGCGGAACGGCGGGTTTCAGAACTACACGCTTTGGCTCGCGGAAGCGGCGAAAAAAAGCGGCATGCACGCGAGCGAGCTCTGGAAGCGGTTCGGGGCCGGGCGTCACTATGAGGAATATCTGAAGCGCGAGGCGCAGGTCGGCCGCAGCCACCCGAGTATTGAGACCGTGGAGGCGAGCCCGAACACGATCGCGCTCGCCTACCGCCTGGCGGGTGACGGGAACTGGGTGTTCGCGGACAGCCTGATGACGGATATCCTCGACGGGAAAATCCGGCGCGCCGATCTCAACGACGCCTGGAAAGCCGTGAAAGAGGCGAAGAGCGAGGCGGCGCGCGAGAAAAAACGCCCCGAGGAAAAGAAGAAGGGGATTCCGCCCGCGTTCTACCGGAAGAACAGTTTCAAGCTTGAGGCGGTGCTCACGCTCTCCGCGGACTCAGGCGGCTTTCTTGTCGGAGCGAGCCGCCCGAAGCGGTCGCGGTTCCGCGTGATTTCGAGCACCGAGCCAGTGTCGACCGAGACCGCCGGATCGGTGGACTGCGTGATTATCGAGAACCGGAGCACAAAGACCGGAGCCCTGAGGCTCCACGGAATCTCCGTTGAGCCGAAGCGCCCGGATGGGCTTTACCTCGCGAAGGAACCGGAGAAAGCGACGCCGTACGACTACCGGTGGCTCGCGGTGCCGACCGGGTTTGAGGACGCCTATAGGAACTTTGTGCGGGAGTCGCTGCCCGGCTGGGGGCTTCTCGTGATCAAGAGTTCGACGCATTCAGTGCGGAACGCCCTCCAGGCATCGGTGCAGACGCCGGATCCGGAGCTGCGGCTATCGGAGCTTGAGAACCTCATTATTGAGACGCTTGAGCCGGCACCGTAGAAATTTCGCGTGTCAACGGTTCCCAACATAAAGCTCTAGAAACCCGTCCGACCATTTTTTACCAGTTCCGATAGAACAGGATGTCAGCCCCGGTGATCCATAACTTTAATGAACTGAAGAAAGACCTGTTTTTAAAAGACTGCCGGTTTTCTGAGAGGAGTGGAAAGTTTTGTTTTGACGATGCGAACTTCGATGGGTTTGCAAATCGGAATCCAACTCCTATCTACGTTCATTCGAAACAAGAGATAGGAAGGTACATTCAAGAAATCCAGGAAGCTTTCAGCAGCCATCCCCATACTGAAATCTTTTATGCCGCCAAGGTCTGTTCCGACACGGCGATCCTCAGGATTGTGAAGGATCTTGGCTTAGGGGTCGGTTCATTTACTTGGTCAAATTTTATCGCTCTTGATAACACTTCCCGTCCGTTGACATCCGGAGACCACGAAACACCTCTGCGTAGGCAGAGAAAAGAAAAACTCGCGTCGGTACCACGTAGCCCGGCAGGAAACACCTCTGCGTAGGCAGAGAAAAGCACTTCGTCGCCCGGCTGAGACTCTATAGATGGGAAACACCTCTGCGTAGGCAGAGAAAAGGTATGACATCGGCTTGCCTGCTTTTAATCGCGAGAAACACCTCTGCGTAGGCAGAGAAAAGTGGGTGCTGTTGTAACTGAGCAGTTGCACTCAGGAAACACCTCTGCGTAGGCAGAGAAAAGTCAACGTACTCAGTGCCGTCATGCACTGGTGTAGAAACACCTCTGCGTAGGCAGAGAAAAGTGGATGGAAGCCGAGCTGGACTGCGGGAGGGCAAGAAACACCTCTGCGTAGGCAGAGAAAAGCGGGCAGCTCAGGATATTACTCAGGCTAACAAGGAAACACCTCTGCGTAGGCAGAGAAAAGCTCCAGAAGAGAAGGAGGCCCGGTTCGCGGCTGGAAACACCTCTGCGTAGGCAGAGAAAAGTTTCAGAATGGAGAGCGCTTTTTTACAGACCTAGAAACACCTCTGCGTAGGCAGAGAAAAGGCCAGACCTCGATCCGCGACTCGTCATATCAGGGAAACACCTCTGCGTAGGCAGAGAAAAGCTGACAGAGGCTATATGGCGGGGAACCTGATTAGAAACACCTCTGCGTAGGCAGAGAAAAGCGCGCGAGCCTAGTCACAACGCGGCATAGTGAAGAAACACCTCTGCGTAGGCAGAGAAAAGATCGGAACGATGATCCCGAAGCTGGAGGCGGTGAGAAACACCTCTGCGTAGGCAGAGAAAAGCTTGAGGATCGGGCGCTTGTG
>OMGF01001180.1_pt1 | contig 18260 bp, 9 predicted proteins | sample 1645861 | NCBI WGS metagenome assembly OMGF01 (sample SAMN05578586, study PRJEB25193) | human gut metagenome | biome: Human Microbiome; feature: human-associated habitat; material: feces | host: Homo sapiens | place: USA:Birmingham
AATATCAATATCTGAAACTTTTGTAGTGATAGAGTGATAGAAGATTTGCAGAAAACTTCGTATGTAGATCACAACCTTGGAAAATTTTGATGCGGTTGTCTTGGATTTTGACATCCTTTTCTATAAATTTTCCCTATTATTTCGCCTTTTCCTCTTTCAATAGCGGCCAGTTCGGGTCCGGTCTGTGTTCACGGACCATGATATCTTTCAGTTCTGCTACTTTTTCAGGATACTGGTCCAATATATTGTGCCGTTCCGACGGGTCGGACGCCAAGTTATACAGTTCATAATAGGGCTTGTCGCCGCGGATATTCATGTGGACCAATTTCCACGGTCCTTTGCGTACGGCTTGGCGACCGTTCAGTTCCTGGAATTCGAAATACAGGAATTCATGTTCCTTCTGTCCTTTCCGGTTTTCCAGGAGGGGAAGCATGCTGACGCCGTCCATTTCCTTCTGTTTGGCTTTCGGATGGATGATTTCTTCGAAGGTCGGTAATACATCCCAGAAAGAGCACATAAAGTCGGTTTCCGTATTCGGTTGGACATGTCCGGGCCAGGAAATGATCATCGGGACACGGATACCGCCTTCGTACAGATCCCGTTTATATCCGCGATAAATGCCGTTGCTGTTGAAGAAATCGGGATCGGCGCCCCCTTCCATATGAGGGCCGTTATCGCTCGCAAAGATGATGATGGTGTTATCATATAAACCTTTGTCTTTTAACTTTTGGATGATCTGCCCGACATAGACGTCCAGACGGTAGACCATAGCGGCGAAAGTTGCATGTGGATGGAACTGCGAACAGTAACCTCCCTTGCGGAAAGCCGGGCTGCCAGGTTCGGTTCCTTTGTAAGGCTTTTCCGGGTACATACCGCGAAATTTCTGTATGATGCTGTCTTCCGGAACAATCAGCTCCGCATGCGGAATGATGGTCGGATACCACATGAAGAACGGTTCGTCCGGATTCATATTGTCCAGATATTCTAGTGCCTTTCCATGAATAAGATCTTGAGAGTAAGTCCCTTTTCCGTACTGTACATTCAGGTTGTTGTCTTCGAGTTCCACTCGTTTGTCGTTGTCCCAGAGGTGGTCGGGGTAATAACTGTGTGCCAGCAATTGGCAATTATATCCGTAGAAAGTATCGCAACCCTGATTTTTAGGATCGCCGGTCGAACCGATATAGCCCAGTCCCCATTTGCCGAAAGCGGATGTCTTATATCCTGCATCTTTCATTACTTCGAAGATGGTGCGGGCATCGTCGGGAAGCGGGAACTGTCCTTCCGGATCAAGTTCGAGATTACCGCGTACAGGGGTATGTCCGCTGTGCGTGCCTGTCAGCAGACAAGAGCGGGAAGGGGCACTGACAGTTGTCCCCGAATAACACTGCGTAAAGCGCATTCCGCTTTGTGCCAACTTATCGATGTTGGGCGTCTCGAACTTTTCTTGTCCGTAACAACTTAGATCGCCATAACCCAAATCGTCTGCAAGGATAAAAACGACATTCGGTTTCTTGTCCTTATTCTTCTCTGCGTGAATGAAAGGAGTTGTCAGCAAAAGGCCGGTCGAAATTAGAATTGCCTGTTTCATGATATATGTTTTTTGTTAGGATGCTTACAAAGTTATATTTTTTCTAAGGAATAAATGAAAAAGCAATCCGTGAATTTTTTGACAGATGAAAAATCGTACCTTTGTACAGTCGAACAGATAAAAAGAAAAGAACAGTGGCAAAGATAGTGGAAACACCTTTAATGAAGCAGTATTTCGATATAAAGGCAAAACATCCTGATGCAATCCTGTTATTCCGTGTAGGCGACTTTTACGAAATGTATGGCGAAGACGCTGTGACCGGAGCCGAAATACTGGGTATCGTACAGACGAAAAAAGCGAACGGACCGGGGCAAACGATCGAGATGGCCGGTTTCCCTCACCATGCATTGGACAGCTATCTGCCCAAACTGGTGCGTGCCGGTAAGCGCGTAGCTATCTGCGACCAGCTGGAAGATCCGAAACTCACAAAGAAATTAGTGAAACGCGGTATCACCGAATTGGTAACTCCGGGTGTTTCTATCAATGACAATATACTCAACCATAAGGAAAACAACTTCCTTGCTGCCATTCATTTTGGTAAGGATGTCTGTGGAATTGCATTTCTCGATATCTCTACCGGCGAGTTCCTGACAGCCGAAGGAACCGTTGATTATGTGGATAAACTGCTGAATAATTTTTCACCGAAAGAAGTATTGGTCGAACGGGGTAGCCGTAAACGTTTTGAAGAGGCTTTCGGTCCTCGGTTCTTTATTTTTGAACTGGATGACTGGGTGTTTACTTCGGAAGCTGCCAACGACCGGCTTCTGAAACATTTCGAAACGAAGAACCTGAAAGGTTTCGGTGTCCAGCATTTGAAATTGGGAGTCGTAGCTTCGGGGGCCATCCTGTATTATCTGGATCAGACGCAACACACCCATATTTCGCATATCACCTCTCTTTCCCGTATCGAAGAAGATCGCTATGTGCGCCTCGATAAGTTTACGGTGCGCAGCTTGGAGCTGGTCAGCACGATGAACGAGGAGGGGACGAGCTTGCTGGATGTGCTGGACAAGACCGTTTCCCCGATGGGATCGCGTATGTTGCGCCGTTGGATATTGTTCCCTTTGAAGGATGTGAAACCGATCCATGAGCGCCAGGACGTAGTGGAATATTTTTTCCGCCATCCCGAAGTGAAAGAACTGCTGGAAGAGAAGCTGGAACAGATCGGTGATCTGGAACGTATTATTTCCAAAGTAGCGGTCGGTCGCGTCTCTCCCCGCGAAGTGGTACAGTTGAAAGTCGCCCTTCGTGCCATCGAGCCGATCAAGGAGGCTTGTACGGCAAGCGATGAGCCGAGCCTTTGCCGTATCGGCGAACAGTTGAATGCCTGTGCCCTGATCCGTGACCGGATAGAAAAAGAGATCAACAACGATCCGCCTTCTTTGCTGAACCGGGGCGGCGTGATTGCGACAGGCGTGAACGCCGAGCTTGACGAGTTGCGTGCAATCGCTTATTCGGGTAAAGATTATCTTTTGAAGGTACAAGCACGGGAAATAGATCTGACAGGCATATCGAGCCTTAAAATCGGTTTCAACAATGTTTTCGGGTATTATATCGAAGTGCGTAACGCCTACAAGGACAAAGTCCCTGCCGAATGGATACGCAAACAGACTTTGGTGAATGCCGAACGTTATATTACCGAAGAACTGAAAGAATACGAAGAAAAGATATTGGGAGCGGAAGAGAAGATACTTTCGTTGGAAGCCCGTCTCTTTAACGAACTGGTGCTTTGTCTTTCCGAATATATTCCGCCTATCCAGATGAATGCGAACCTGATCGGTCGTCTGGACTGTCTGCTCTCATTTGCCAAGGTGGCTGAAAGCAACCGTTATATCCGTCCGGATGTGAATGATTCGCAGGTGATCGATATTAAGGCTGGCCGCCATCCGGTGATTGAAAAACAATTGCCTATCGGCGAACCTTACATTGCCAATGATGTCTATCTGGACGATGAAAAGCAGCAGATTATCATTATCACCGGACCGAACATGGCCGGTAAGTCCGCTTTGCTTCGCCAGACGGCTCTGATTACGCTGATGGCGCAGATCGGTTGTTTCGTCCCAGCCGAATGCGCTCGTATCGGGATTGTGGATAAGATATTTACACGTGTGGGAGCTTCGGATAACATTTCGGTCGGAGAATCCACTTTCATGGTGGAGATGAACGAGGCTTCGGATATCCTCAACAACATGTCTTCCCGCAGTCTTGTCCTGTTTGACGAATTGGGACGCGGGACAAGCACATACGACGGTATTTCTATTGCCTGGGCGATTGTCGAATATATCCACGAACATCCCAATGCCCGTGCGAAGACATTGTTTGCCACGCATTATCATGAGTTGAACGAGATGGAGGCTTCTTTCAAGCGTATCAAGAACTACAATGTTTCGGTGAAGGAGGTCAATAACAAAGTGATCTTCTTGCGCAAACTGGTTCCCGGAGGCAGTGAACACAGTTTCGGTATCCATGTGGCCAAGATGGCGGGTATGCCGAAAAGCATCGTAAAGCGTTCCAACGAAATCCTGAAACAGTTGGAAACGGAAAACCGTCAGGAGGGGATTGCCACGGAAAAACGCAAAGGCAGTATCAAAAGCAAGCCTGTAAAAGGAATCGCTTCATCGGCAGACGGCTATCAGCTCAGCTTCTTCCAATTGGATGATCCGGTACTCAGCCAGGTGCGGGATGAGATCAAGAATCTGGATGTAAACAACCTGACACCTCTGGAAGCCCTGAATAAGCTGAGCGAGATACGAAGGATTATTACTGGGAAATAAAAACGACTACTGGTGTTTATCTGGGGATCTCCTCACCATAAAAGATAAGGTCTCTCTTATGTCGCATAGGGTATTTATCTGAGAGGTATGTCGAAACAAAATCCTGCATACTGATAGCCATAATTTAAGTACGGATTACACGGAAGTAAAATAATTTATCCGTGAAATCCGTGTCTAAAAGATCGTGATAGATAAAGAGCCTCTCTCTTTTTTTCTTGTCTTTTAACAAACCTGGATAACAGGTATGTCTAACAGGAAAGCTATCTTTTTTAGTTTATCCGCAACATGTCCGATACCGATTGCACAGTGGTGTGAAGGACCCGCCTTACTCCATCGGTTCATAAAGGTGCGGGCTCCGCAACTGAACCTGTAGCGGCTGTTCGTGTTTCCTATGTGCAGGGTGGGTCCGTCGGTCGATTCTCCCTCTGCGATAAGTAAAAATACGCCATCATTATTTTCACATACGGAAAGAAAAGTGACAGGTCCCTGTTTGACGCGCATCTGAATGGACAATCCTTTGCCCGGTTTACCGTGATATACGGGTAGCGGTACGAGGCTGACCTTTCCCTCGGCAATGGCGAAATGAGCCGGCCCGTCATGTCCCCATAAAACAACATCGTCATTGAAGTCTATGGCATACGGTTCAGAGAATGAACCTCCGGCATCTAAAAGAGAAAGGAGCTTCATGGCTTGTACGTTCTTTACTTCGCACTCGCCTGCTACCGGGATGCCGCGTCCTGTAAGTAGGGTATTGCCGGCTATTACGGAAGTCACGATATTTTCATAATCGTTTCCTTTCCAACCTTCGTAGTAGTAGGCCATTGAACTGAGGTTGTGGGCTTCGGCCAGTTTATCGAGTGCGACAGAGGTGCGGGCAGCACGATCCAATTCGTATTCTTCACAATGCGGGTCGACTTCAAACTTCATGGAAAATTCCAGACGTTTTGCTGTTCGTTCGTCTTCCGTTACAGCATCCCGGTAAGCTTTGAGTTCGCACATTTCGAGAAGCTCTATGTGAGTGCCGAAAGTGAAGGATTGCCGGGTAATGTCGGTGTAAACGTCCAGCATACCGCAATAATAGTGTCCGAGAATACCCATCCGGTTGTTACGCATCCCTTGTACGGCCCTTACCGCATCGATCCAGTTTTCGATTTCGTTCCATACGTATGGTTCTTCGAGGTAACCGGTCAGGATGTCGTATTTGATGCCGGCACGGTTGAATACGCAGGCAAATTCCGGAGTGGAACAGGCTTGGCAGTGAGCCAGCCATTCGCCGGTCATTTTTCCACGGTCGCCTAATCCGTTGATATAATCGTAATTTATGGCGGCTACGGGTTGTATGTTGAGCAGGATAACCGGAATCTTGATGCGCTGGGCGATCGGAAGGATCGTTGAGGAAAGGGCATAGGTCGAAATAAAGATGAAGAGGATTTCTATGTCTTCACTTTTTAAAACTTCTGCTGTCTGGGCTGCCTTTTCCGGGCTGTCTACCATTCCCCCGTCAATCACGGTTGCCTGTAAGCCGGACATACGTTCTTTTATCATTCTTTGGTAATCCGTCAATCGGGAGAGAAGCCCTTCGAATTGATTCCAATAGGTGTTCAATCCGACTCCGATCAGTCCGACTTTAACTTCCTTTTTTGTTGTATTCATGGTATTCTTCATTATTTATTTTTCTTCACTTTGAAAGTATAAGTACCGGAACCTGTTGTTGCTACGACATACCGATTTCCTTCTTGTTTGCAACTGATTCCGGGGACATCTTCCAATCGTACACCGCTTTCGGTTATTTGTTTCGTGTCGGCAGACGGGAGATAGACGGAGGCTTTGCTGTTTGCCGGTACTTCCACTCGGATGATAAATTCTTTATCGTTGTCTTTCCAGTCGGAAACAATCTGTCCGTAAGGCGATTCGTAGGAAACCTGTGCGTCGCGGACATCACCGACCGGTTCGGGTTTGATGACAATATGCTTAAACCCGAAGGAATCTTCTTTCTGACGGATGCCTCCTAAGCCGCTGAACAACCATTCCATCAGATGACCCAACATAAAATGATTGTTCGATACGAAGCCGTATGCCTGCCAGGATTCGGTGAGAGCAGTAGCTCCGTGTGCCAGTTGCCAACCGTATCCCGGTGTGTCGTACTTGCAGTTCATATCGTAAATGACATCCGAAGCGCCACCGGCTTCAAGGGCACGCAAGACATAGCGGTAGCCGACGTCGCCTGCCGTCAGGGCGTTGTTGCGTCCGCGGATATCGGCTATCAGGTTATCGAATACCTGCTGCCTGTTTTCCGGAGTCGTCAGTCCCATGTAGAGTGCGACGGCGTTTGCCGCCTGGCTGTTGCGGTCGTAGGTACGGGTGGACGGGTTCCAGAAAGTCCGGTTGAAGGCTTGTTTGATCCGGGCCGCCAGTTCCTGGTACTTGCGTGCATCGTCCGGCTTCCCTAAAAGGTTTGCCATTTTCTCCATCAGGGTGACGTCGTAATAGTAGATAGCCGTTGCCGTTACGCCATTGGAGGTCAGTTGCGATTCTCCCGGACTTTCCGGACCGATGTCGAACCAGTCTCCCAAGCCGTAGGCGATAATATGGTTATCGGCTTTCGAGGAAAGGTAGTCGATGTAGCGTTGCATATCCGGATAATAGGTTTCGATCGGGCGCGTATCGCCATACCATTGGTAGATGTACCAAGGGCTGATGACAAATGTGCTTCCCCATTCCGGCGTATCCTTGAAGCCTCCTTCGAATTCGACTAGTTCGGGAGCAATGGTCGGTATCATGCCGTTGGCTGCTTGTGTGGAGCGCATATCGTTGAATGTCTTTTCGTACAGGCGTGCCAGGTTGTAGCGGTATTGTACGGAGTATTGCATCAGGTGCGCTTCTTCCAGCCAACCCAACTTCTCACGATGCGGGCAGTCGGTCAGCACGCTTGCCATATTGCTGCGGATCGCCCAGTCGATCAGTTCGTATGTCTGATTGAACAACGGTTTGGAACAATGGAAACTGCCGACATCTTCGGCCGAATAGCAAGTATGAAGACCGGTAATTTCCGTTATTTCAGGTAGTCCGTCCGGATTGGGTTGTCCGGCGGGAACAGCACCTTCGACCTGCACGTAACGAAAACCGTAGTAGGTAAACTGGGGTTGCCAACTTTCAATACCTTTTCCTTTCGGTGTGTAACCGAACCAGAAAGGAGCGCCGGACGCGCTTTGGTTTACGGTACTGTCCGGATTCAGCAGTTCGGCCGGATAGAGCTTAACCGGATGCGTGTCCTTTGAATGCAGGGAAAGCCGTATGATGCCGGAAAAGTTTTGTCCCAAATCGTACACCCATTGTCCTTTCCGGGTCTTGAAAAGACGGACGGTGGGGATTCGGTCACGTACGGTCAGCGGTGCGGAGCGTTGGGAGAGGAGCCGGGTTTTCCAGCCTGTGTCGAGGGCTTTGTTCCAGGTACGGTCGTCGAAACCGGGTTGCATCCATCCGGTCTGTTCTTTCGTGGCATCGTAATCTTCACCGCCGTAAATACTGCTGTAGGTAACGGGGCTTTCGGTTGTTTTCCAGTCTGTACCGGTTACGATGTCCTGCGTACTGCCGTCTGCATATTCGATTTGTATTTTCATCAAGAGGCGCGGAGCGCCATATGAAGCAAGCAGTTTGAAATAACGTTCCCGCGGGATATTGAAAAAGCCGTTTCCCAACATGACGCCTATTGCGTTTCCGCCTTGCTTTAGCTGTCCGGACAGATCGAAAGTGACATACAGCGCACATTTATCATATTTTGTCCATCCCGGATCGAGAAAGTTGTTACCCACCTTCTCTCCATTCAGGAACATATCGAAATGTCCGAGTCCGGAGACATAGGCGGTCGCTCGTTTTACCGGTTTTTGAACCGTAAATTCTTTTCGGAATTGGGGGAGGCGGTACATACCGATCTTTTTGCCTTTGAGTTCCCGGTCCACGTTGGCCAGTCCGTGCAGCCCTATCGTGACGATTTCGTCTTTCCTGTCTTTTTCCAGTGCAATCCATTTGGCATTGCTCCAGTCTTTTTCCGAAAGAAGCCCCATGCCGAAGGTATGGATACAGCTCCAGCGGGAAGGGCTGTCCTCCTTATCCCAACTCCTTACTTTCCAGTAGTAGGTCTGTCCTGCTTTCAATTCTTTTCCTTTGAAAGGAACAAGGATCGAGGCGGAAGAAAGCGTTTTTCCGCTGTCCCAGATATTTCCATTGCCGGCCTGTAGTTTTTCCGGAGAATCGGCCACTAATATCTGCCAGGCCGATTGTTCGAAGTTCCGTTGTTGTGCCTGTATCTGCCAGCTGAAACAAGGTTGTCCTGTTTCGATTCCTAACGGGTTTTCTTCCTGTTCGCATCGCAGGTTATAAACGGAATGTGTGTCCGCTGCCTGTAGAAAGAAAGGAAAAACCATACATAAGATACAAATGTTTAAAAGTCTATTTTTCATGCTGCCGTCCTTTTTTGAAAAAGGTGCCATGCTTTTCCGGAAAAGCACGCACCCTCTTTTCGTGTATGTTTAATGAATTAATTCAAAATCTTCCATCAGCCCGTAATCCATCATCTGGTATTCTTTTCCGGATATCGGTTTGTCTACGTTTTTCCAATGCCAGGGAGATGCCAGGCCGGGAGCCGGATTCCGGTAATGCGGGCCTAACAGGTTCTTCAAACTGCCGATCACATGTACATCGATCGTGTTGCTGCCTTCTTTCAGGTAGGATGTTACATCCAGTTGCCAGGGGTCGAAGGCGATCATACCGGCTTTCTGTCCGTTGACGTATACTTCTGCTACCGTCCCGTTCCATTTGTTCAGTTTGACGGCATATCTGCCTGTAAGGTCATCGAGGGTATATTCTTTGCTATAGCTCATATCCCATGAGTAGAACGGTTGCTTTTGTTCTTTCCAGCTACCCAGTGTGAACGATTCCTGTGGTGCACCGATGCTCCATCCCTCTTGTTCGGGTACGACCGAGAAGTTTCCGATGATGTAGACCGGTTCTATCTCTGCAAAAATACGCATCGGGTTGATGCTGAGTTCTACCGTATTGCTACCTTTTTTCACCTGTCCGCCTATCGGATAAACGCCGAAAGAACGGTCCAGCCACCATTCACCTGGAAGAGCGTTCACGAGATTTCCGTTGATTTTTACGGTAAATAGTTCGGGGCGTTCGGAAACCAGTTTGATACCGGAATAGTCGAAAGCATCGTTTACCGTAAAATGATAGGAGGCCGTGAAGCCGCCATCCTTAAAGTGGTCGCGGTCGAGGATATTCCGTTTGTATTGTACGGAGGTATTCCAAGGATTGCCGTTGGTGAATCCGTGCGCTTTGAAGGCGATATCGGCGGCACGGGAGAAATGTTGTTTCTTGTAAGTCTTTCCTTTAACCGTAACATCGCAAAAGTCAATTGTCAGAGCATTGTCGCGTAAACGGCTGACGGTGGTCCGGCTTGTTGCCGTCACCGGGCTGCTTCCCGCTTTTCCGGGGCGTTCCGGATAGTTTTTAGGGTTCTTGTCAGAACAGTAAAGCAAGAGGCTTCCTGCCGGTTCGATCCGGAAAGATGTACTTAGTATGCCTTTTTCTTTTGAAGACGGATACGTATAGATTTCCCCGTTCAGAGCATCCATTTCCAACATGGCTTTTCCCTGCGTCGAAAGGGTGCCGTCAACAACTTCATCCATAGAAGAGTTGACGAGAAAAACCAATTCTCCGTCTGCAAACCGGCGACGATGGTGATACAGGTTACCACTGTTGAAAGTAATCCTGAAGTTATCGGAAGAGAAATACCGGGCGATTACATCTTTGGATAGTTCCGGGAGTGATGTGACGGTTGTACCGGTCAACAGTCCGGCCAGTTCGTCATTGACAGCCCCGTCTATCCGGGTGGGAGCGGAGAAGGTTATGATCTGTCCACCTTGTTCTACAAATTGTTGCAAGAGGTTGAAGGTAGGCTTGTTTAAGGTCTCCATCATGGGAGGCAGAACGACAGTCGAGTAGGAGGCATTGCCGACGATGAAACGCCCGTTTTCTACCTTTCCGAGGTCTTTGATGATGTTTTCGGAACCGAGGTCATATTCTACCTGGTTCTTTTCCAAAGTTGTAACAAAAGCTTGGAAATTGGTTCCTATCTCCATGAGTTTCGGGGAACTTCCTGCATGGACGTAATAGCTCCATAAAGTCGAGTTGGGTTCCAGAACCAAAATATCGTTTTTCTGGATGCCTTTGCTCATAACAAATGAAAGGCGTCCGTAATAGTCATTCAGTTCGCGATAGTCGGGCCACCAGGGAGAATGATAGGTGAATACCGGCGGATAGTCGTATTTGCGTGCTCCTGTTAGTGTCATATGGGCTAAATGTTGGTTCATGAAGTTGACCCCGAGTGCATACTCCCAATCGCCTAACCGTTTGAAATCTTTAAAAGTTTCGTCCCAACCTCCACCACCATAAGTTTCGCTGAGGGTACGGTTACAACCTGTTTGGTTGGCGGCACTGCGCAATTCTTTTACTGCACGGATATTGCCGAACTGTGCTTGCGGGTTGGTTTCGTCGAACTGGTTGAACAGCATGTCGATAGCGGGTACCTGATGCCAGGCGTACATTGCCATATTGTCCGGTCCGTCGTTCATTTGCGGCCAACCGTGTTCCCAATAGTGTCCGGTCCATTTCAGGTTGTTCGTCTCGCAGTAGTGGTGCCAAGGTTTGGACCAGCGGTCGACAAACATTTGCAACAGGGTTTCCATATAGTTATGACGTACCTGTTTCCAATTGCCCGTCTCTTCGTCCAGAAGGGGAAGTAGTGGTTTTAGATCGTATCCCCACTGTTTCCGGAATACTTCGAACAAGTCTGGTGTCCAGCGCAAGCCTCCGGGACTGCTGATGTTGGGCTCATCTGTGAAGATACCGAAAACAGATTTGCCAAATTCGTCCTTTATTGTTTTTTCGTATCCTTTCATCGTGAGGTCGATGAACTTTTCAGTCACACCGGGTACGAGCAGGTCTACGTAAGAATACCCTCCGTACCAGTCTGATTTGCCTAAATAGGTCTTTTTGTAGAGGTAATATTCTCCTTTTGCTTTTTTATGCTGGCTCAGGGCGTTCGTGATATCTGTCCATTTGTCCCCTTCTTTTTTAAGGATGATGAAATATTCGTCTGTCTTGTCAGGCAGAAGATCTGTTTTTGTCAACTCAAGTCCTTGTCCTTGGTTGTAGGATTCGGGCATATCTTCGGGAACATGTCCTCCGGCAAAGCCGCTGGGATAGGAGTTTTCATCGTAAATCCAGATGTCCAGTCCCATCTCTTTTCCTTTATCGACGGCATAACGGTAGAGGGAATACCATTCGTCCGACATATATTCCGTGATCATGCCCGGACGGGGATGGATAAACGCACCTCCGCAGCCTGCATCTTTAAAGTCTTTCAGCATACGGTCGATTTCAATTTCTGTAACTTTTCCGTTCCAAACCATAAAAGGGGCTGTACGGTACTCGGATGAAGGGTTGGAAAACTGGGCTTCCAAAGTGGAAAAACTGTCTGTCGTTTCCGCTTTGTTGCCACTGCAACCAGTCGTTCCGAGAGACAGGATACCTCCTGCGACGGTATATATAAAGTTTTTGATAATACGTTGTGTATTCATGGTGCTAATAGTAAAAAGACCTCTACTACAAAAGTAAAGGTCTTTTTGTTAATATGATAATTAATAACCTGGATTTTGTTTGAGCTGGTCATTTAATTGCAACTCGTTATAAGGTATCGGATAAAGCAAATATTCCGGCTTTATCTGATAGGTACGTTCAGGAAGTTCCGTATCAATCGTTTTGATATATTTTCCGTAGGCAGTCATTACTTCAATAGCTTTTCCTGTTCTCAATAAATCATACCAACGATGGTTCTCAAATGCGAGTTCGTGACGTCGCTCATTGGCAACTACCTCGGCATTGATTGTTGTAACAGCAGGTAAACCTGCACGCGCACGTACTTGATTGACATAGGGTGCTGCGTCTCCTGCACGTCCTTGCTCCACCAGACATTCAGCTAACAATAACAGGCAGTCCGCATAGCGGTAAACAGGCCAGTTATCGTCTGTATTTTCTATTTTGGAGTGTGCGTGACGGTATTTATTGATAAATGGATAATTAACTTGATAATCATTGATCTTGGGATCACCGACTTTTAGTACATCAGCTACGACTAAGGCGTTTGCTGCATCCAGTGTACCGACTGCAACAGCGATAGATGGGTCGACACGCAGGTCTCCAGGTTCGTAAGAAGCGATCATTTCCGGTGTCGGAACATTCCAGCCTCCTGTCAGTAACGTACTACAATCCGGAACACCTGTAATAATTTCTGCATTCGTTGTTTTGGGAATAAAGTAGTATAACCAATCACTTTGCTGTCCCTGATCTCCCATTTGATACTGGATTTCGAAAATCGATTCTTTTCCGTTCTTTTTGGATGTGTCATATATATCGGCATAATTGGGAAGTAATTCATATCCCATATTCATGATATCTTTTAACTGCGTTTCCGCTGTTGCATAATCTCGATCTGGCTTTGTCATTAATACATAAGCGTAGAGCATTTTGGCAGCTCCTTTGGTTGCAGCACCATTTTGCGGGAATTTGACCGTAGGAAGTTTCTCTATGGCATCTTTCACATCATCAACGATGGCTGTATAGATATCGTTAACAGATGAACGAGGTAAGAATGCGTTGTCCGCTCCTGTCACTTCTTCCAGATGCAAAGGGACGTCTCCGTAGCATTGCACCAATTGGAAATACATGAAAGCACGGATGAATTTAGCTTCTCCGATCGTTTTATTTTTGAAATCATCGGGAAAAGTCGTCCCTTCAATGCGGTTCAGAATGGTGTTGGCTCTTGAAATGCCCGTATAACATGCATAATACATTTCATTTGTCCATTGGTTCTGGTCATCTACAACAAAATCCGCGATATTTTCACGATACAAGATGTGTAGACCACGGTCTGCTTTATAGCGGGTGTAATGTGTATTGTCGGAACGCATTTCTCCCATCAGGTATCCTTGTCTTGCCGATACTCCCCGTAGAGCGGAATAGGCTCCGTTCACTGCTTGAGTGAATTGCTCTTGAGTTTTAAAGAATGTCGCATCATTCGGATAATATTGAGGCGTCAGATTCAGAAAATCTTCCGAACAAGAAACCAAAGTCAACAATGCAACAACTAAACTAAATATCTTTTTCATGATCTTTCGCTTTAAATTTATAATTTGTTTTTCTTTCAGAATGAAATGTTACATCCGATACTGAATGTTCTTGGAACCGGGTAAGTTGTACGATCTACTCCTAAACCGTTCCATCCCATATCTTCATTCATGGCTATTTCCGGATTCATACCTGGGTATTTAGTGAATGTGACTAATTGCTGAGCTGTTACATATACCCGGAGTTTAGAGAGGTATTGACTCGGTTTAATCGGAATTGTATAGCCCAGAGTGATATTCTTTATGGTCAAATAAGAAGCATCATATACCCAACTGCTATTATTGAAGCGGAATAATTCTGTGGTACCGGCTTTTGTTCTCGGAACCTGTCCGTCACCCGGATTTTCCGGAGAGCGCCAACGATTGGCAACTTTTTTCAATACATTGAAACAACCGTCGATATTCAAGGTATGTTCGTAGTTTGAATTGATAATGTCACCACCTACTTGTCCACTGATCAGAATGCTCAGATCGAAGTTCTTCCAGGAAAATTCATTTGTCATACCATAAATAAAATCCGGATTCGGATCACCAATTTTTACACGGTCATTGTTGTCGATTATACCGTCAGGAACACCGTTAGGACCACTGACATCTTTCATGCGGACCGTTCCGATCTCAGATGAGGCGTGCTTTGGTTGGGAATTAAACTCTTCTTCGGTCATATATACGCCGTCAAATACATATCCCATGAATATACCGATAGGTTCTCCTACTGCTAAACGGTTGAAATCTTCCTGATTGGAATATCCACCTTTTGGGGTGTTGTTTGTTCCCATTTTGGTTATTTCATTCCGGTTGAAGGCTATATTCAAGTTGGTAGTCCATTTGAAATCACCGACAAGATTACGAGATTGCAAAGTGATTTCATGTCCCCATGCTTTGTAATCACCGATATTGGAATAAATGTTGGAAAAGCCGGAAGCTCTTGGAATATCGACTTGATACAAAAGTCCATCGACTTTTTTATTATAATAGTCATACATCAAATAGATACGATCGTTTAGGAAACCGATATCGACACCTAAGTCCAGTTGCTTTGTTTCTTCCCAAGTAAGAGCATTGTTCCCTAAATTACCTAATCCTTTTCCCGGAGCTAAAGAGCCACCTAAGACATAGTTATAAGTGCTAACTCCCGCAATATATCGGTAATTACCAATGTTGTAGTTACCAGTTAGTCCATAACTGGCCCTTATTTTCAGGTAGTTCATAACATTGGTTACTGGTTCCATGAAGGCTTCGTCAGATACAATCCATCCGGCGGATATGGAAGGAAAATTTGCATATTTATTGCCTGCCCCAAAACGGGAGCAACCATCTCGGCGGAATGTCGCCTGGAGTAAATAGCGGTCTTTGAAGCTATAATTCGCGCGTGCGATGACAGAGGCTAATGCCCATTGCTCGATGTTGTTGTCACCGTTTTTTGTAGCACCGGCACCCATCCAAGGAATATCATCACTTGGAAAGTCAGTTGCTGTTAGCTGGTTATATTCGTTGGAATATTTTTGTGCACTATAACCGACCAGTGCATCTATATTATGGTTTCCGAATTTATGGTTATACATCAACATATTTTCGATAGTCCAACTATAGTGGAAGTTGGTGTTGTATTGTCCACTTGCTTTTTGAGGGGGAGCAGTAAACATGGCTCCACCGGCTGTCGAAGGTGTAAAATCTCTATAGTTCTTGGCACCTAAATCGAAACCAGCCTGGAATTTATATTTGATACCGTTCCATATATCCAGTTCTGCAAAAGCATTGCTTAATAAGGCCAAATCCTGTGTTTTACTTGTTTTTTCATGTAAAACACGTATCCAGTTAGGTTGAGGGAACATCCCTGGAGAGTTTAGAGAAAGAATAGGTTCTCCATTTTCATCGTAAGGATTTACAGTTGGGTCAGCCAAGAACGCAGCACTTAATATCTGCCAACCTCCGTCTGTATTTTGGTTGTTTTTGATTTGCAAGGTGGGAGCTATGTTCAGTCCTAATTTTAAGCGGTCGTTTACTTGATAATCATTGTTTGCACGTAAAGAGTAACGTTCGAAATTAGAATTGTACATAACACCGTCTTGGCGGAAGTAGCCTAATACGATAGCTGTATTGAACTTGTCTTTATTGGCTGTCACACTGATACTGTAATTCTGTGTGGCGGCATTGCGTGTCAGTAAGTCATACCAATTGGTACCAGTACCGTATTGGGATGGATTTTGATATTGTTCTGGAACTCCTCCGGTATAACCTTCATATCTGGCAGCATCTTCGTAGTATTCTTTTTTGTATTGGGCAAATTCTTCCCCGTTCATAACATCCGGAGTCTTTAGTCCCTTTAAAGTCTGAATACCGAATGAAGCATTCACATCCACTTGAGTTTTACCTTGTTTTCCTCTTTTCGTTGTGATCAGTACGACACCGTTGGCGGCACGTGATCCATACAAAGAAGTGGCAGCGGCATCTTTCAAGATGGAAAAGGTTTCGATTTCATCCGGATTGATACTGCTTAGGTCCATATTGATAGGGATTCCATCGACCACGAATAAAGGTGAACTACCACCATTGATAGATGCTGCACCACGGATACGGAATCCCATACCTTTACCCGGCTGTCCTGTAGATTGGTTAATTTGTACACCTGCTACCTGTCCTTGAAGTTTTTGGGCAAATTGTCCTACAGGAAAACTTTCTAATTCTCCTGCATCTATCTTGGAAACAGATCCGGTCAAATCCCTTTTTTTCTGTGTACCGTAGCTAACGACAACAAGTTCGTCCAGTTGGTTTACAGTTTCTTGCAGAACGACATTTAATGTTTTCTGGTTGGAGACAGGGATTGTTTTTGTTTCATATCCGATAAAACTGATGGTGAGTATTTGATTGGGGTTAACATCAATGGAAAAATTACCGTCCATGTCTGTAATGGTACCGATGGTGGTGCCTTTGACGGATATGTTTGCACCTGGTATAGGTTCTCCTTTTGCATCGATAACCCGTCCGGACAGTTTACCGTTCGTTTGTTCTATACCACTGATGGAATCTGTGTTTGCATGAGCTTTTGAAATCACATATCCGGGGCTTAAAAATACTGATAATAGTACAGCTTTAGGCAATAAGTTGCTGTATATCGATTTGATCATAATATTAAAATTTAATTTAACAGTTGAAATACTCTAATTTTCTCTACAAAAACTTTTTAGGTGTGTTATTTACTTCTCTCCATAGGCTAATGATTTAAGATTGCAATTGAATTTGTTCTGGTAGAACTATGAACTATACAGTACGGATAGTTGTAAAAAAGTAGGCTCGATTATCGGTTTTGGCTTATCTGTGGAGGTTATTGGAGTCTTCTGGAAGGGAAAAATGAGAATATCTTTTTTGAAAACATCTAGTAGTTTTATATAGCTAATTTTGTCACGGTAGCAAACAACAGACAAGAATAGCCTTAGTTCTACCAGAACTAAGGTATTCACAAAAGCATAATTATCTTTTCGGGATATTTATACTTTTCCGGTTTTAGTTGTAACTGATCGTTACCTCTTTTTTATCGTTTTGGGAAAAACTTTTCGCCACATCTTGTATATCCTCTAATGTGAATTTGCCTGTTATCCGGATGACCACATAGTCTGAATCTGTGTCGGCCAGCATGATCATTTCGTTGATTAGGTCACCGTTCTGGACGATGTAGAAAGAGGCGCGTGTATCGTTGTCCTTGACCCGCATCAGTTCTTCATGTGATTTGCTGATAAGGCTGCTGAATTCTTTTCGCATCTGGTCCCGGACTTCCTGCTTGTCGGAAGTGACGATTTGAAGATTGTTTATTTTCCCTTTCAGATTCATCAGGTTGAGGCCGCCGCTTTCTACATTAGGGATCATGTCGAACATTTTCTTGGAGATGAAGACAGATGTTACATTATCCATATCGGCATATTTTTCGAACAGTTTATCCTGGGCAAAGCACAAGCTGGTGCAACAAAGAAACAGGATCAGGAATATATTCTTTAATTTCATAAGATTAATCGTTTAAATGTTTGTTTAAAATATTGTTTACTTTATCTATCTCCTGCCCGGCGTTATCCACCTGGCTGATGCCTTTGTTGAGGTTCTGCGAGAGTAGGAGTAAAGCCTTTTTCGGCAGCGGCGGCGGCATCTTTCGGATTGGTGTAAGTGTCGCTGAGCCGGTCGTGAGCGTGATACGACGATTTGTATTGTAAAAAGCTGATGCACAACAGGATGGAGGCGGCAACTCCACTTAACCAATATAAAGTCCGTCTACGGGTCAATGAACGGGTCTTCTTTTCTTCCGTGGAAGCCCAGGTGTCGATCTGCTTTTCCAGTCTACGGGAAGGTCCTTCGGGTAAAGCTTGTTCCTCTTGAAGGGCTTTATTGATCAGTTCATCTATCTTTTTATCGTCCATATTCATATGTATAATATTTTTCAAGTTGTTCCCGGATTATTTTTCGTGCCCGGGAGAGTAGCACCCGTATGTTGACGGCACTCAGGCCGGTGATCTGTTCTATCTCGTCCATCGAACAGTCTTCGATCCCTCTCAACCGGAGAACTTGCCGCTGATTTTCCGGCAGGCGGTCGATCAGGTGGCGGATTTTATAATCCGCAAAACGAAATGTTTCGACTTTTGGGAACGAAACGTTCTTTTTCCC
>OMGF01001255.1_pt1 | contig 17170 bp, 9 predicted proteins | sample 1645861 | NCBI WGS metagenome assembly OMGF01 (sample SAMN05578586, study PRJEB25193) | human gut metagenome | biome: Human Microbiome; feature: human-associated habitat; material: feces | host: Homo sapiens | place: USA:Birmingham
CGGCAGCACTCATGGCTTCGTTGGAGAGTTCCATGTATTCCCTTCCGTTAACAAGCTCCGGTAATGCTGTGGGAGTCTGAAATCCGGCATATCCGTTATATTGGAATACTACCCGTTCTTTCTTTTCTCCCTTTTTAGTAGTTACAAGAATAACACCATTGGCGGCACGTGCTCCATAAATGGCTGATGAGGCGGCATCTTTCAGCACTGATACACTTTCAATGTCCGAAGGATTCAATAAATTGATGTCTCCCCCAGCTACCCCATCAATCAAGATCAAAGGTGCTGTACTACTGTTGATGGTTCCCGTACCACGAATATTGATACTGGGCACAGCACCCGGCTGTCCCGAAGAAGAAACGATGCTAACTCCGGGCAACAACCCTTGTAACCCCGTAGTTACGTTAGTAATAGGTCTGTTCTCAATAGCCTCCGCTTTAACCATAGATACAGCACCTGTTACGTTTACTTTCTTTTGTACGCCATAGCCCACAACTACTACGTCTTCCAAGCTGACAGCATTCTCTTTCATCACTACGTTTACTGTCGTTTCTTTCGCTATGATGCTTTCTTCACGATAACCGACGTATGAGTACCGAAGTGTACTTCCATAGGGTACTTTGATGGAATACTGACCATTGATATCGGTTATTGTACCCGTAGTCGATCCTTTTACAGACACGGTGGCTCCGATTATCGGTTCCGCATTCTCATCAGTAACTTTACCTTTCACATACAGTTCTCTCTTACTCTCTTGCGAATCAACAGGTTCGGACGTGTTTTTATTTTGATATTCTTTATTATAAAATAAAATGCTGTCATCCAAGAAACGGAACCCAATGTTAGTCCCTTTTAGCAAAAGAGTTAATGCTTTGTTTACATCTGTGTTTTTCACCTCCAATGACACTTTCCTACTCGTATCTACAAATTCTTTGCTATAGGCTACATTCATCGATGCCTTCTCTGCTATCTGACTGATAGCCTCTTTAAGAGGAAGCTCTTTGATACTAACCGATATTTTTTGCTGTTGTGCATAAACAAAAGCAGTGACAAATATGCACATTAGGGTTACAATACACCTTCTGCCGGTGGATGAAAAAGGAGAATCTTTTTCCATAATATTAGTCTTTAAAGTTTATAGTTCGATATCTATTAGCTAATACACAAGAGATATTAAAAAGTATTACGGCAAATAAGTTAATGAATCTTAATTGGAAAAATATGAGAGAATTTGCCGGAAATCAATCCATACTTGATAAAAAAGAAAGAAAACACTTTAAAAGTATATTTTTAAAAGCAAAAATAGAGAGGGGTAAATAGTATTTTCTCATTTAATGCATAAATTAGTGTCTTTACCTGAAATAATTAGTACCTTTGAGTGCACGAATTAATTCATTTGACTATAGTGTTTCTTTCGTTAGAGTATAGTCAAATAAAAGAAGCACTATAGCCTACGTTTTAAATGACTATAGTCAAACGAATAAAATTATGCAGCCGGAGACAATATTTACTGAATAACTAAAAACAAAATAAGACATGAGTGTTTATTACGATCTTTATGCCAGTGGCAACCCACAAAAAAAGGATGAGCAGCAACCACTTCACGCACGAGTGATTCCATCGGGAACTCTTGATGCTAAGAAGTTTATTGAATTAGTATCTAAAAGCAACGGCTTCAGTCAGGCCACCATTGAAGGATGCTTGCAAGCAGTCACCGATGAATTACAACATTGGTTGAAACAAGGCTGGATTGTGGAAGTCGGAGAATTAGGTTATTTCTCCTTATCGCTGAAATGCGACCATCCGGTAATGGAGAAGAAAGAAATCCGCTCTCCTTCCATCCACCTGAATAAAGTGAACCTTCGCATCAACAAAAAATTCCGTGAGAACATGGAGCCATTACCATTGGAACGCATGGAATCACCTTACCGAAGCAATGGCAATCCCGATGAAGACAAATGCCGTAACATCCTTATGCAACATCTGGATGAACAAGGTTGCATCACTTGTGTTGATTTCACGAGACTAGCCAGCATAAGTCGATACAAAGCAACGGGGCTGTTAAATACCTATTTAAAAGAGGGAATTATACGAAAATACGGAGGAGGAAAGACGGTGGTATATTTAAAGAAATAGAAGCCAAATACTCTTCGCAGAATATATTAGGAGGTGGAATATTATTCAAACAAAACCATCATATAACAATTTTGCAGCCGCTAATAATTAGCAGCTGCAAAACATCAATAACATTTTTTCATCAATTTGCTGAGATTTGTTTAAGGATATGTTGTGTGTTAAGTATTGTCTTTTCTGCTATCCGGCCACTGGCTACATCTACGCTCTTTACAGCAGTATCCAAAGCCGGCACAGATAATATTTTAATCTTTTCATAATCCTGAATACCCTCACGAAGCATTTCAAAACGGATGCTGGCTACCGCCTTGCTCGAAGCCGTGTTATCCGTGCGGTAAATCATATGGAAATCTCCGGCAGTATTGGTTCCATCCTGTATATTTAGGGGGTCAGTATTTAGCCAATAATCAAAAGCCCACCGGAGATAACCATTTAATCCTTTTGAAGCAGCATACCATGACATCCATACCATTTCGGCAGGAGATGTCTCCTTGGATACATAATTATTAGGAAACATCTGCGAACAACTGGTGTAGAAGGTTGAGATATGATTAGTTGAAGCCCTTTCATAGCCTAAAAGTGTACAATAATCATAGAGTTCATTCTCAATATCAGCAGCGATACGACTTCCTGCCAGACCTATCTTCCAATCCGAGCCATTTTGCCTGATAAGATTTACCACTTGCCGGGTTTCTTCGTCGCGTGCCTCGTCAAGGAACAAAACAGCTTTATCAAACCAGCCTTTAGATATCAGATGTGCACGAAATGAAGTGAGAAATGCTGTCCATACCTCATTGTACTCATCTGTTCCTATCGGCAGTTTTTTAGTCTTGTGACTTGAGCTCGATCTATCAAAATACCCTATTGAATTGTTCCAGCCTACTAAAGAAAAGCAGTCTATCTGTTTATTAATTCCCAAAGAGAACATGAATTCTACAAATTTATCAAAATTAGTATAGTCAAAACTCCATGTATCATCCTCATTCAAATTCCAGTTAATCATTGTCTGCCCTTCCAGAAACGCACCATCTTTGATATAGGTCGTAACAGCCTTCTGACCTGCATCGGCCAACATCTTATAGAAAGAAGACATCAAAGATTCATAAGCCGGAGAAAAAGGTTTCACCTCGTTGCCACTTTTCCCACACAAAGTAACTAATTGGAAAGGGAATTGCCATATATCCAAATGATATGTCCAGTCTTTCACATCCGGCAAGACATGATTCGTCACAAGAAGCTGGATATTGAAAGAAAGTTTTTCTCCTGTTTCCTGCTTCACGTCAATGCTCCCTTCATATAAACCGGGCGAAGTGTTTTTGGGTACATCAATCGTCACCCACACCTTTGTCGGGTCAGTTGACGAAATTTGGGTAACTTGCTGCTCCGACAACGCATCCGCAATATATGCCGACTGACGCGAAGTCTGCGAGCCACAGTCCAAAGCTTTCGTATCCCCCAACACATAGGTCGGAAATCTCAAACGGATATTCGAAGAAGAGAGCGTTTGGCCGCCGCACTTCAAGTCATTCACCTGATAAGTGATCCCTTTCACGTTCTTCTCTGCCCAAAGAATAATTTGGGTATGTACACGTTCGTTTCTCCAAACGGTATCTCGCCATTGAGTTACAATCTTATCGGATGAGCTCTGGCCTTCATGTTTATCCCTTTGCGCATACCGCTTATACTTGCTCTCAAATGAGCCCTTCATTGTTTGGGGCACTTCCACCGGAGGTTCCACCACTCCACCATTAGGGGTGTCTTTATCATCGCTCCCGCAACCGGGAAATGCAATCAACAAACAGAATATGGCAGTTAAAATCATATATTTTTTCATTTCAGTCAGTTTATTATTGAATGAGCAGTCTCCTGGCATTTTCAAAATCCGTAACAGATTTCTGGCGCCCGTCGCGGTTTCTCACAGCCATGTCAATTGCCTCTTTTTTCTGTGTAGAGTTTACTATCTTAAGTAATTCAAAGTCTTCGATACCCTCTTTCAGCAGTTCCCAGCGAATGGAGCTGACAGGGCCATTTTCTCCCGGATAAATATAGTAATCATCACCCTGAATAAAGTTGAAAACGGGTTTGTTGTACGGATCTTTATCAGACCAGCTATTATATGCCCATCGCAAATATCCGTCGAGCCCGTAATGAGCCGCCAGCCAAGGGATCATTCTTGACTCAATAGCCGGAGAATAGGTCAAAGTATTCGGATGCGCAGGATCTCCGCACAAATAAAAGTTCGTGATCTTATCCGGATCTTTTTTCCTGTCCTGCAACCAGGCAGTGGTTTCGTCATCCCCGGTCAGTTTCTCCGGCAAGAAAGAATAAAACAGCGAGAATGACTTTGCCAATGCGGAGGCTTCCTTCCTGCCGGCTATTGAGAATTGTTGCAGAAATACAGGGGCACTGTCGCCTACGATACCCAAGATCGATTCAATCACCTCGTGCGGACTTTCATCAAAACTCAAATAGGTTTTATCCAGCCATCCTTTTGAGGTCAGATGACTTTCGAAGTCACGCAGGAAAGATTTCCATATTTCCTTATACGCCGGAGCAAACTGGTCATAATATAACGTATCCGCAGCATTCGTCTCCTTATGACGATAAATAACTTCGCGACGATCTGTCTTGTGATTGAAAGGAGACAGCGAAAACGCATCTATACGGCGGTCAATCCCATGTTTGAAACACGTCTCTACAAAACGGTCGAAAACTGAGTAATCGAAGCTCCATTTTCCCGAATCATCCAATAGCCAGGTAATCATAGCGGGATAACCGATGTACGTCTGCGAACGTTGGCTTCCTGCCAGCCAGTCTACCTTCCAGGGATAAGGCACAATAGTGGTTGTAATCGTTTTCGCTCCTCTTGACGCCAAATCTTCCAGATAGGGGTCTATCAGTTCCCAATGTTTTTCAGACCACGGTTCCACCCCTTTCTCTACAGCTATCGCATTGGGATTGAACCATAAATCCAAAAAGAAACTATAATCCTTTGGGGCCGGTAACGTAGGTTCCAGTACATTCACAGCGAGATTTAGGGCAACCTCTTGATACTGGTCCGTATGAATCACAAGTTTTCCACGATAAATATCAGGAGTGGCAGATTCCGGAATCTCTACAGTAAACCAGACCGGCTGCGCCCTATAGGCAGGCACATCTACCGCTTCCAGCTCCATCAAAGGATCGGCCACTACATCCGGCGAACCTGTCCCACTCACTTCCTCTCCATACACGTCTTCCTGACGGGCCGTCCATGTGTATTCGCTCCGGGCACGTTCTACCGGCACATAACGGACATATCTGACTTTAATATGTCCGGCATCCAGCGCATCCCCCTTTTCCGAGATTAAATCCCCTACTCTGACAGAAAGCCCGGTAAGTTCATGGACAGACGCAACCGACAGTTGGAAAGACTGCTGCTCGTTGCGCACGCCTGTGATTGAATGAATGGCGGAGAAATCAACCGGCTGAATATCAAACGGTGAAGGAGATTTATCATTTTCATGTTTGGGTGCAGGAAACCTGGGAACTCGTATCAATGACGACGTCGCAAGTTCTCCGGTAGGTATCCATACATTCAATGAATCCGAAGGTAATGCCGACTCCACTGTCACTTTCAGCCATTCGGGTATTTCGGTGACCGGATCCATTACCTGATTGCGAACCGTTCCACCTGATTGCGTTTGCCCGCAGCTACATAGGGCTACGAGCACACAAAACGCGCATATACTTAAACTAATACTATTTTTCATCTATTCAATAGATTTGATTAATACTCATTCTGATCCAGGATACCCGGAATAATTTCAGTACCCGGCTTAGGCAATAACCTGGCAGACTCCTTCACTGTCGGAAACCGCTCGGCATTAGCCGCAACTACCATCTCTTTTCTGACAAGATCATGCCATCTATCCCCTTCACAAGCAAACTCCCATGCTCTTTCTTCCAAGATAGCTCTGTCAAATTCATTTTGAGATGTCCTAAGTGTGTATGGAGAACTTTCACCACGTCCCCGGCTATACACCCGGTCGAATGCGTCTAATGCCGCCTCGTCCGGCCCATGATTCACATAATTGGCAGCCTCCGCATAAATCAGTAAAACGTCGGCAAAACGCAACATCGGGCGGAAGCCTTCACTGGAAGTATTCACCCTACGACCTCCATCTCGATATTTGGCTATAAAAGGCTCAACACCGGCTTCTGTAAAAGTTGTACCGTCGGCAAATACGGAAGTGAAAGTAGCATCTTTCCGCGGTCCTTCAGGAAAAGCGTCAAAGAAGCGGGTTTCACTAAAATAGTCGCCCCATCCGCCTTCGCCATTTCCAAAATATCTTGTTGCCAAATCCATGTGACTTCCGGCCACTCCATCCTCTGCAACAGAACCGTAGAAAGTGAAAATGAACTCTTTTGATTTCAACTTATTGGATTGTTTCCACAAATCCGCGAAATCATTTTCCAAGTCATAGCCATACTTATCATCCATCACTTCTGCCGCTTTATCTCTGGCCAACACATAATAGGATTTATCATTCAACGGCCATCCCGTCATCGTCAGATACACTTTAGCCATCAATGTTTTGGCAGCTCCCCTTGTCGGTCTGCCCTTTTCTGAAAACGACAGGGGTAATTTAACTTCGGCTATCGTCAAGTCGTCAAGAATTGCATCATAAACTTCAGCTACACTCGACTGCTTCACGTTTTCAATATCATTTTGATTTTCGTAAGTCGTCACCTGCACAGGACCGAAAAAGCGTACCAGATAGAAATAGGTAAAAGCGCGTAAGAATCGTGTTTGTCCTTCAAGCGCATCGAGTTTTTCCACCGAGATGTCTTTCGCATTCTGAAGTTTACTAATCAGCGCATTGGCATTGGAAATGGCCTGATAACACTTCATCCAGAAATCATGAATGACTATTTCCCGGTCATTAGGGATCAATCGATCGAAATTCTTAAACAGGTCCGCATCAGAACGGACATCTTCCGCACCGGACGCAAGAATAAGGTCATAGCCATAATCGAACCCTGACCAATCGGAGTAAAGAGCTTTGATAATACCCGTCAAGGCTGCATTATACTCGCTTTCGGACGTATAAAAGTTCTCTGGGGATAAGTCCGACGGTGGATTCTCGTCTAAATCCACGCATGAAACGGTCAGCGGGATTATCAGGCATAAAAAAGAAAGTAGTCCTATATTTTTCATAAGTTTCATAATATCTATCTTTTTGATTATCATTCTTTAATTCATTTTGCCAACACTATCAGAAAGTAATATCCAAACCGATTGCATACTGTTTCTGGGAAGGATAGGAAGCCATATCAAAACCGGTGAATGGTCCCGAATTATTGCCGGAAGCGATACTGGAAGCATTATTGGCTTCGGGGTCAAATCCCGAATACTTGGTGAAAGTCAACAGGTTCGTCCCGGTTACATATACTTTCACCGCATTGATCTTCAATTTCTTCAGGAATTTAGAAGGCAAATTATAACCGAAAGTAATATTTTTCACCCGGACATATGACCCGTCTTCTACCCACTGACTGGAATTCCGTTGATTTCCCAACACATCATGTCCCGGAATATTCGTATTTTCGTTTTCCGGCGTCCAGCGGTTCAGTAGATTCCTGCCGATTCCGTCCGAACCTCCTTCCAACATAAACTTGCCAAGATTCACGATATCATTTCCCTGCACTCCTACAATCAAGACATTCAGGAACAAGTCTTTATACCGGAAGCTATTACTCCAGCTATAAGTAAAGTCCGGCAAGGTCTTGGCTATTGTCACCATGTCTTCACTATCTATCACCCCGTTATTGTCTTTATCAAAATATTTGGGTGAACCGGGAGTGACGCCGTATGCACCAGCCAGAATCTTCTCACTGCTTTTCCATACTCCATCGTATCTGAAACCTTTTACCAGTCCGATAGGTTGCCCTACTTCCAGGCGAACCGCATCCGAGAATCCGGGCATACCGGCTCCACCGAGAATCATTTCGTCCACTCCTTCATTGAGTGCCAACACTTCACTCCGGTTTGCAGCGTAAGTCAGATTGGTAGTCCATTCAAAGTTCTTCACCCGCACAGGTGTTCCACCCACAACCAACTCAACTCCCTGATTACGAATCTTTCCGGCATTCACCAGTTGAGTAGCCTGTCCGGAAGCCATTTTCAGTTGTTTTTCAAATAATAAATCCGAGGTAATCTTCCGATAGACATCGGCAGTAAGGTTGAGCCTGCCTTTGAATAAAGAAAGGTCGATTCCTGCATTCCACTGTTTGGTAGTTTCCCATTTCAGATTCGAGTTTCCCGCCAAAGTGGACAGTGAAACACCCTGATGCAATTTTTCGCCATCAAATGCATAGGCCGCCTTAGAACCTGTCACCAGCAGATCCAATGACTGATAAGGAGAAATAGCCTGATTGCCAACGACTCCATAGCTCAATCTCAATTTAAGGTTATCTATTGAAGAAACGTCTTTCAGAAATTTCTCGTTGGAAATATTCCACGCCAGTCCGGCAGAAGGAAAATATCCCCATTTATTATTCTTTGCAAATACGGACGAACCATCTGCACGCATGGTCAGCGTAGCTGAATAGCGGTCGGAATAGGTATAACTGATTCGTCCCATATAGGATAAAAGAGTCTGATCGGCTCTGTAAGAACCGGGCTGAATGGTTTCACTTCCGAGTCCCAAATTATTATATAATTTCTCATTCGTGAAAAAGCCTTTGGAAGAGGCATAGCTGGAAGTAGATTTAGACAATTGCTGTTCCAGTACCGCAGTAGCAATCAAATGGTGTTTACCTGCAAATGTATGGTCGTACGTCAGCATATTGGTATTTTGGAATTGCATCCACTTATCATTACTTATGCTGGCAGTTCTCGTTGATTCGTCTCCATTAATCACTTTTTCAGTATAATACCAGTCACTTTCACCATCGGACATCTGCCAGGAAACGGACGACTGAAACTTGAGGTCTTTAAACAACTGAATGACTATTTCAGGATTAATGATATTCATTTTCTGATGATATACGTTCGTCTGTTCATTGGCAAGCGCCACCGGATTATATTCCGTATTCGAACCGTAGCCACCTCCCGGCTGGGAGTAACTGCCGTCACTCTCATAGACCGGTCTTGTCGGCGCAAAGTTCAGAGTGGCATAAATAGGGCTTCCGTAAGCATCACGGGCATTCTGAACTGTCGGATTATCTTTAGAAGAAGAGAAGAATGTATTCAGATTCAATTTGACTTTCTTATTCAGGTCGATAGTGAGATTGGAACGCAGCGACATTTTCTGGTATTTTGAGTTGATAACGATTCCTTTGGCTCCCAGATAATCTCCGGCAATATTATACGAGATGATACCCGACTTTCCACTGATACTAAGATGATGGTTTTGGGTTACTCCGGTTCTGAATATCTCATCCTGCCAATCCGTACTATTATTCTCAAAAGTAGACACATCGTCAAATACGGCAGGCAGTTTTCTCACCTTCCTGTTCGTATTAATGTATTGCGCATATTCCGAGGCATTCATAATATCCAGTTTTTTGCGTACCTGCTGAAGGGCACCAAATACATTATACGTGATAGTCGGTTTTTGGCTGCCGCCTTTTTTAGTTGTAATCAGAATAACTCCGCCGGCTCCTCTCGAACCGTAAATTGCAGTAGCGGAGGCATCTTTCAGAATTTCAATCGACTCAATATCATTCGGATGCACATTCGACATCGAACCGCCTTGCATACCGTCGATGATAACGAGAGGATCACTTGCGGCATTGATTGAATTTACACCACGAATCCGGATAGAAATACTGGAATTGGGTGAGGCATCATTATTCACCACCTGCACCCCGGCTATCTGTCCCTGAAGAGCCTCATCGGTACGGGTGAAAGCTGCATTTTGTATATTCTCGGATTTAACGGAACTTACCGAACCTGTAATATCGCTCTTTTTCTGAATACCATAACCTATCACGACTACCTCATCCAGTAAGGCAACATCTTCTTCGAGCAAAATGTCCATCCTTGTCTGACTGCCAACCGGTATTTCGCGTGTTTTATAGCCTATAAAGCTGACTACAAGTATATCCCCGGACTTCACATTAATAGAGAAATTTCCATCCAAGTCGCTGATTCCTCCGGTGAGCGTCCCTTTTATTGCAACAGATACTCCCGGTAGCGGTTGCTTATCGGCCTTCGACCGTATCGTACCTTTTAACGCCTGCTGTGCAAAGACTGAAAACGAAACCATCAGTCCGAGCATAATTAATAACACTACTTTCTTCATATTTTTCATATTATTCGATTATTAATTTAGTCTGTAATCTCCACGTCAAAGTCCTTGACAGTACCATACCTTACACTACCGCACGGCTCGAAAACAGAAAGATCAACACCCCATGAATCCACAGTAGCCGCCCGCATACGTACAACATCAAGCATAGCGTCTGCCGGAACATGCACGGACACACTATACGGACCATTATTCGTTCCTTCAAAATCACCGAATACCGCAATGCGTTCTCCGTCATTTGTGAAATTCCTGTCACCATTCCAGTCTATCCACACAGCACTGCACGACCAATTGTTCGATTGTACCAAGTGAAGGGTAAAGTCACTTCCTCTCTTCACGATAAGCCTGTCTTCGGGATAGTATTTATAATTATTGGTCGGTATGGCGGTATTCGTATGTGCCAGGTTTTGTACAGCCCCTTCGGTACGTACTTCATCCGGACAATAGTCGCCATAACCTGTTATGGTACAATATTCCTTACCGAAGACTGGCGGATTACCGCTCACAAACACTTCTACAGACGCGCTTCGTCCACCTTCTACTGTTGTAGCGGTAATAATGGAAGACCCGCGCGAAAGTGCCGTTACAATCCCATTATCGACACTGGCAACGTCAGGGTCGCTTGAAGTCCAATTCAAATCCTGGATGGACGCATTCTCCGGTGTGAAAAGAATATCGTACTGTATCTTATCCGGAGCTATAACTATTTCCGGCGATAATTTTATTCCTGTGACTTTTACAATTACCCGAACCGGAACCGTTTGTTTGACCTGTCCGCCTTCCGTAGAGGCAGTGATGATAGTTGTCCCCACTTTAAGCCCGATAATGCCTGACACCAGTCCTTGTTCATTGGATTGTACCTGTGCTATTTCCGGATTGGCGGACTCCCACCTTAGCTTATCCGTCATATTATCCGGAGACGCAATGGCTACAACAGACTGTATTTCATCAATTCCTATCAATACATCCGAAGTGTTTAACGTGAAACTTTCAATTGCGATGTCCTGCTGATCTTCTTTACATCCGTACTGCAACAAAAACGTTGCAAGTAAGAAAAAATAAAGGACTTTTTTGTAAACTAGTTTTTTCATAAGCATTTTGACTTTTAATTATTATTCAGTTAACTAATGAAATAATACTTGTGTGTGATTTCGATTCGCAAAATACGGCAATAATGAGTTTTAAGAGGGATACAAAATCGTACAATAGGTGCGATAAATTCGTAAACAGGCATTTTCAACGGATATTCGGGTAGATAAACATGGAAAAATAAAAATAAATATTGTAGTTTTGCTATCATCATTTTCTCAAAAAGAAAATCCAATTACAGATTGCTCTTATGAAAAACAACACCTTATCGAAAGGATTCCTGGTCCTGTTCCTTTTTATATTAACAAATGCCCAGGCACAACTCCAACGTACCGAATTTCTGAACATCGGCATCAAGGAGGGTCTTTCAAACAGCAGCGTCACCTGCATTGTCCAGGATAGCATCGGATTTATCTGGGTGGGAACCAAGCATGGGTTAAACAGATATGACGGTACAAACTTCAAAGTATATTCCCAACACCAACCTTATCAAATAGGAAACGATATTTCGGTATTGCACATCGACAGCCGGAACCGTCTTTGGGTAGGGACCAACAGCGACGGTCTTTTCCTCTACCATCCGCTCAACGATACATTCCAACCCATATCACTGGAGTACTCTCCCGGAAAAAGTTATAACTATATGGAAGTTCACGCACTGCTTGAAGACAGGAACGGACTGATGTGGATTGCCACCGAAAAGGGACTTTACTCGTACGATCCATCCGGAAAATCGAAACATTACCCATTGAAAGAGGACAAGTCCGAATCATCAAACAAGAATGATATCAGAGCCATCGCCGAAGCAACTGACGACCGGCTTTGGATCGGTACATTCGGTTCGGGACTCTATCTTTTCAATAAAAAGTCGGGTGAGTTTGCCTGTTTCAACACAAAGTCGTCCGACAAACCAAAGGATAATGCCGATTATATCAACACATTATTTACCGACGAAAACGGTAATTTACTTATCGGCACCAATGGACAGGGACTAAAACTCTTCGATTTTCAACAAAAGAAAATATCAAACTATCTGTCCGGGACTCATTATGATGATCTTGCCATTGTCAGATGTATCTGGAAGGATAAGCTCAACAACCTATGGATAGGTACAGACGGGCTCGGTATATTGCACATCACAAGCTCCCCCGGGCAGCCGCTCGCCATTAAAAACTATCAAAACAACCACAACGTGCACAACTCCCTCTCCTCCAATACAATTAATGTGTTCTTCGAGGATCGGCAATCCAACTTGTGGATAGGCAGTGCAAAAAAAGGAATCAACCTGATAAAAAAGGAAGCTACAAATATCGAACAATATTACAGCGATGGAAAAGGAGAATATAAGATACCAATTCTCTCTGTCTTCCATGATAAACATGGACTTTGGATCGGAACTGACGGAGAAGGCCTGACCTTATTAAAATCTCAAAATAAGATTTCCCGCTTTTTCTGTAAAACAACCAACAATGGATATGTAGGCGATTTCATCCAATGCATCAAACCAGCTAATAACGGGAGTTTCTGGATTGCCATTTACGCCCAGGGGTTACATCGCTTTTATCCTGATCTACAGAATACCCGCAATGAAACAGAAAAGTCTGTCCCTCGGCATTTCATTTCCCATAATAACGTTCAGGATATTCTCGTCCTGCCTTCAGGAGATTTATGGATAGCCACCTGGGGAGGAGGACTTGTCTATTTCGACACTAAAGTTCAAATGAGCTGGCCCTATAGGCACGAACCCGGAAACCCAGAATCACTCGGTGGCGACAATGTATTGGCACTTAGTCCCGATAATAACGGATGTTTGTGGCTGGCTACTTATGGCGACGGATTATCAATGTACAATCCGGTCACTAAGAAATTCAAGAATTATAAGTCGGAAAATTATCCCGGACTAGCCAGCAATTATATATTTTCATTATTACCCGGAGATGATAACAGCCTATGGCTGGCAACTAAAGAAGGACCCGTCCGGTTCAACCTCAAGACTTCCGTATTTGAAACAATCCCGATGGATGGAGCCGATACACAACGACGAAGTATTGTAAGCCTGCTGAAAGATAAAGAAGGGAATATTTGGGCGGGGACTCAAAAAGGAATCATGCGCATTCAAAAGGGGAATAATAAGATTAGTTTCATTCCCGGACTTTATGATAACTTCTGCCTCAAATCCGCTTTTAAGGATGAGGACGGGAAATTGTATTTCGGCAGCAACGAACGCGTAGTGGCCTTTTATCCTTCCCAAATACAATTTGAGATGCCTTCCCCCACCATGTGTTTCACAGACTTTAAACTGTTCAACAAGTCGGTGCCCATAGATGCCAAAAGTGTGCTGAAACACCAGATCGGTTATGAGAAAAAAATTACTCTCAAGCACAATCAATCGGTATTTTCCATAGAATATGCAGCTTTAGACTATTCATTCTCCCAAAACATAAACTATGAGTTCAAGCTAGCTGGTAGAGATGAAGACTGGCAAAGTGTGGGTACGCAGAATACCGTTACTTTCACTAACCTTCCATCCGGCCAATACACCTTTATGGTGCGTCCCGTCGGCGAACCTTCATACCGTCTGACGACACCGGCACAAATTGAAATTCAGGTACTTCCCCCCTTCTGGTTTACTTGGTGGGCTTATCTTATCTATTTATGCCTTATTGTACTCACTCTGTATCTGTTCCGAAAATATACTTTAAGATGGTCGGAAATCAATAATGAGCTGAAACTTGAAAAATTCAAGCGTGAACAGGAAGAACATATCTATGAACTGAAACAGCATTTTTTCACGAATATCTCGCATGATATCCGCACACCGCTTACACTGATTGCCGGTTCTATCAACAAACTATTCAACAGGGAAAATATGGACACTGCCGAACAGAAATACCTAAAGATAATAAGAACCAACACCAACCGTTTACTGAATCTCACCGGCGAATTACTGAATTTCAGAAAACTGGAAACGGGGAATGTCACTCTTCAAGCATCCGAAGAGAATTTAGTTGATTTTGTACAAGAAATCTATATCAGCTTCACCCAGTTTGCCATCAACAAGAATATAAAATACAATTTCGAATATTCGCAGCCTGAAATCAAAGTATGGATAGATAAGAATCAATTTGAGAGAGCTGTTTGCAATCTCATCTCCAACGCCTTCAAATATACTCCGGAAGAAGGGGAGATTTCAGTAAAAGTCGGTTATTCCAATGATGGAAAAGCAACTATCTCAATCATCGACACAGGGGAAGGAATCGAAGACGGGAAAATCAATCATATCTTCAATCGCTTCTATCAGATTGATAAACAGGCAGAAGGCAACGGTTTCGGCGTGGGGCTATCCATCACACGTGAAATCATACTGTTACATGGTGGAAATATCCAAGTAAAAAGTACTTTGGGAAAAGGTTCTGAATTTACTATCTATCTTCATCCGGGAAAAAAGTTCTTAAAAAATGCAGAGTTCATTTCATCACCGTCGAAAGCCAATATCCTGTCGGAGTATTTCACGGATAATGAGGTAAATGTGGCGCCCGGTTTGCTGCCGGAGTATACTTTAAAAGAATCCTCTGTATTGTTAGTTGAAGACAATCCGAATATCAGAGCCTACCTGAAAGACCTGTTATCACCACAATATTCCATATACGAGGCTTCAAACGGCCAAGAGGGATTCGCAAGAGCGCTGGAACTTGTTCCCGATATTATCATAAGCGACATCATGATGCCTGTCATGGATGGCATTACCTTCTGTCGAAAACTAAAAAGCGATATGAGAATCAGCCATATTCCTGTTATTTTATTAACAGCCAGAACTTTAGTCAATTCTATCATCGAGGGATTTGAAACTGGGGCCGATGAATATCTGACAAAGCCATTCAACGAGCGTATCCTGATAGCCAGAGTCAACAACTTATTGCAAAACAGAAAAAAGATCAGGGAGCAAATAAGTAAAGAGATAATTATCAATCCGCAGGAGATAAGCCTGACGTCACAGGATAGTATCTTTCTGTCCAAATTGGTCGGTTATATCGAGGAACATATTGAAGAACCGGAACTGAATATCGCACAGATGGCGAGCATGATGGCAATGAGTCATTCCAATCTATATAAAAAGATAAAAGCGTTAACAGGTATGACGGTTATCGGATTCATAAAAGACTTCCGCTTGAAAAGAGCCGCACAACTACTTGTCCAAAACCAACTGAATATTACTGAAATCGCTTATATGGTAGGCTATTCAGAAAGGCGCTATTTCAGCGATGATTTCAAGAAGAAATTCGGGAAAAGCCCTAAAGAGTATTTAGAGAAGCACAAAAATCACAAATTAACATAAGGGAATATAGCGATGTAAATATAAAAAAACGAATAAGCGTTTATGATTCAAAACATTACACCAATATTAATTATTTTATGAACGCACTTCTTCTAAATCGTTTGCCCAGCAAATTCCAATAACATATCTTTGCAACGTGATCACAAAATAATAACTAGATTTACTAACGATTAAAACTATTAAAGATTATGGCACTGAAATATGTAGTCAAGAAAACAACCTTTGGCTTTGATAAGGAAAAAGCCGAAAAATATGTAGCAAGACCATTCAACGTGGTTACTGTTGATTTTAAAATGCTATGCGATCAAGTAACAAAAGTAGGATTCGTTCCACGCGGTACTGTAAAATCCGTACTAGACGGATTGATTGATTCACTGATAACGTATATGGAAATCGGGGCGTCAGTCAGCCTTGGAGAATTCGGAACTTTCCGCCCTTCTTTCGGGTGTAAAAGTCAGGATGATGAAAAAGAGGTTACTACGGAAACTCTAAAGAACCGTAAAATTATTTTCACCCCCGGAAGTCTGTTTAAAGGTATGATAAAATCGATAAGTATCCAAAAGTTGGATAGTTCTAAAACCAGCAGTTCCGCTACGCCTGACAATGGAAATGGAGGCAGCGGAGAAGGTGGAAACGAAGGCGGTGGTGAGGCGCCGGATCCGGCAGCATAAAGCCATATTAACAGGTAAAAAATCCGGTTTGACAGATTTCAAACCGGATTTTTTCTATTATAGAAAATATTACTTTCCGCCACTTAACACCTTTATTGAATCCCGTTTGATAATAGTAGGTTTCAAAAGAATCTCCGAATGAAGTTCAGTTTCTTCCAAAATCTTCTGCATCAACATTTTCACAGCAATAATACCAATATTCTCCAACGGCTGGGCGATACGCGTGATAGGAGGATTCAGATAATCCAGATATAAGTTATCATCAAATGAAATGATAGACATATCTTGAGGAATTCTCACTTTATGCTCATTCAACGCTTTGACCGTTCCCAAAAGAATTGTACTACTCAATGCAAATATAGCGGTTGGCTTTGTGGTAGAATTCAAAGCTAACTTGGCCTCAATATAACCATTTTGAATCGAAAATTCATTTCCTCTTATCATTGCATGATCCTGATGACCAGCCTCACGAAGCGCATCAAGATAACCACGCACGCGTTCCTTAGTCGTTATAGAGATATCCGGCCCTTGAATACAGAGAATCTTACTATGTCCCGATTCCAATAATAATTTCGTCGCTTGATAAGCCCCTACATAATTATCAGTAGCTACGTATGGCAAATTATGCTTCTCAAAATAGCGGT
>OMGF01001277.1_pt1 | contig 16937 bp, 23 predicted proteins | sample 1645861 | NCBI WGS metagenome assembly OMGF01 (sample SAMN05578586, study PRJEB25193) | human gut metagenome | biome: Human Microbiome; feature: human-associated habitat; material: feces | host: Homo sapiens | place: USA:Birmingham
TAAGGCAACGGACTCTGACTCCGTCATTTTCAAGGTTCGAATCCTTGTAGCCCAGCTAACAAAAGGCTGTTAATCTTTGTGAATGCAAGGCTTAATGGTCTTTTTTCTTGCGCTTGGCAGGCATTTGTGTTAATGTAAAGGCACGCAGGGAAAGTTGAAACAAAGAGGTTAGATTATGTATGAATTAAACAGCCGGGTCCGGTACAGCGAGACGGATATTGACGCGAAGCTGTCCCTGACCGGAATTATGAATTATATGCAGGATTGTTCGACGATGCAGTCGGAGGATGCGGGGGTCGGGATCGGATATCTGGGACGGGAGAAGAAAGCGTGGCTTTTATCCTCCTGGCAGATCGTGATCGAACGACGCCCGGTACTTGGAGAACGGATCAAGGTAGTGACATGGCCATATGCGGTGAAGGGGCTTTATGCACTGAGAAATTTCGCGATCCTTGATGAAAATGGCGGATATCTTGTAAAAGCAAATTCCTACTGGTTTCTGATGAATACGGAGACGGGACGTCCCATGCGGATACTGGAGTCCGATACGGCTCCTTACGGAGAATTCAGCCCGAAAATCGAGATGGAAGATGCAGGAAGAAAGATCGCTGTGCCGAAGGAGATGGAAGAGACCGGTCGTCTGGTAGTTATGAAGCATCTCCTGGACACAAATCTCCATGTAAATAATGCTCAGTATGTGGATATTGCACGAGAACTTGTTCCAGCAGGTACGGAGATCGGCGAGATCCGGGCGGAGTACCGGAAAGCGGCTGTGCTTGGGGATGAGATGGTTATTAAAAGCACAAGGGAGGGAAGATCTTATCTCGTGTCGCTTTGTAATTCCGACGGTGATGTGTTCGCGAATGTCGAGTTAAAGGAAACAGAAATATAATTCAATGAGCCCCGTAAGAATCTGTCAACCGCAGATTCTGCGGACAGAATGCCAAAAGGTTATAGACAGGTATAGCTGTAAGAGCAGCGGAAAATAAAAGAGAGGACGCAGCCGCAAAAGTATCCGGCTGCGGGAGGACGAAAGACATGATGGAAATTGGAAAAATTCAGAAACTAAAGGTGATCAAGGAGAAAGACTTCGGAATTTACCTTTCTGACGGGGACAAGGCGGACGCCCAGGGTGTTCTTCTCCCCAAAAAACAGGTGCCGGAAGGAACAAAGATCGGTGATGAGCTGGAGGTATTCCTCTACAAGGACTCTGAGGACCGCCTGATCGCCACCACATCAAAACCGAAGGTGACTCTCGGTGAGACGGCTGTCCTTGAGGTCAAGGAAGTTTCCAAGATCGGTGCGTTTCTCGATATGGGACTGGAAAAGGACCTTCTTCTCCCGTTTAAGGAGCAGACCCATCAGGTGCGTAAAGGTGAGAAGTGCCTTGTGGCTCTTTACGTCGATAAGAGCAAGCGCCTTGCCGCAACTATGAAGGCATACCAGTATTTGAGAAGCGACTCCCCGTATCACACCGGTGACGAGGCGGACGGCTTCGTATTTGAGATCAATCCGGATATCGGTGCCTTTGTTGCAGTCGATGGCATCTATCACGGCCTGATTCCGAAAAAGGAACTCTTTTCCGGATACCGGGTGGGCGATGAGGTCCGCGTCCGTGTGACGAGAGTCCGTGGGGATGGAAAGCTTGACCTCACAACACGCGACAAGGCAGGCAGCCAGATCTTTTCTGACTCCGATCTTGTCATGAAGGTCATCGAAGAGTTTGACGGAGTTTTACCGTTCAACGATAAGGCATCACCGGAAGTTATCGCGAGAGAATTTAAACTCAGTAAGAATGCGTTCAAGCGCGCGGTAGGTCACTTATTAAAAGAAGGAAAGATCGAGATCACGGAGAAGAGCATCCGAAAAATCGATAAATAAGGAAAATATGGAGGACAATCACATGAAGAAAGTAATCAGCACAACAAAAGCACCGGCAGCAATCGGACCGTATTCTCAGGCAATTGAGGCAAACGGCTTCGTATTCGCGTCAGGACAGATCCCGGTAGATCCGGAGACAGGTGTGATCCCGGAGGGAATCGAAGCACAGGCGGAGCAGGTTATGAAGAACATGAAGAATCTTCTTGAGGCAGCAGGAACATCCATTGACCAGGTCGTAAAGACAAGTGTATTTATCAAAAATATGGATGATTTCGCAACCATCAACGGCATCTACGCGAAATATTTCGAAAAAGACTGCCCGGCACGTTCCTGCGTGGAGATCGCAAGACTTCCGAAGGATGTTCTGCTTGAGATGGAGGCAATTGCTGTAAAATAAGCGGGGCTGGAATGGATTTGTGTGTGACTGTGAATGGAATTAGCAGTTATAAAATTTTTGGAACCTAAGCGGCGGCTGTCAGAAAAGGACAGCCGCCGCTTTTTGGCAATTTTGATAATGATTTAACTATCTTCCTGCCTGTTTTTATGAAAAAAGAGTATATTTGTCAAAAACTTAAATTCACTATATGGAATATGCATGGAAAAAACGGAATTTTTTTGTGGAATAACCATATGGAAAAACAAGTGTTATTTGTGTATGATGAATACAACCGATATAAAAATAGGTTAAGTCTGCAATTTTCCAGTTAACCATGAAGAATACAGATCAGGAGGAAGTCAATGTCCGGTTTAACGTTAAAGAATATCAACAAGACATTCCCGGGTGACCAGCAGGCAATCCGGGATTTCAATCTGGAAGTGAAGGACAGGGAATTTTTGATCCTGGTGGGACCGACGGCATGCGGAAAATCGACACTGCTTCGGATGATCGGCGGCCTGGAGGAGATTACCTCAGGCAGTCTGATGATCGATGGAATGGATATGACGGATGCGGACCCGAAAGAGAGAAACGTCGCAATGCTTTTCAAGAACAGCGTGCTCTATCCTGGAATGAGTGTGGAGGACAACCTTACATTCTCCCTCAGAATGGCAAAGATGCCGGCTGCAGAGATCGCGAAAAGAGTGGATGAGACTGTGGGGATCCTGAAAATCGATGGAATCCTTGAAAAAATGCCGGAGGAACTTTCGGCAGCGGATACATACCGTGTTCTTCTCGGACGCGCCCTGATGCGCCGCCCGGGGATCCTGCTCTTGGACCGCACCATCGCGGAGGCAGACCCGGATGTCCAGGAACTGATGAGAAAAGAGTTCGCAAATATCAACCGTGAGCTTGGAATTACCGTGATCTACGCGACGGACAACCAGAAGACCGCTATGGCATTAGGAACGAGAACGATCGTCATGAACGAGGGCGAGATCTGCCAGGAAGACTCCGCGCAGAATATCTATGACCATCCGGAGAGTCTGTTTGTGGCAGGATTCTTCGGAACACCGAGAATGGATCTTTCCATTGCCAAGGTGTTGGAGGAGAACGGAAATATTATTCTGAAGTTTGCGTCAGGAAAGATCCGGCTTTCCGGAGAAAAGGCTGAACTTTTAAAGAAACTCGGCTATGTCGGAAAAGAAGTCTTCACAGGCGTACGACCGGAAAAGATCGTTCCGGCGGAAGATGGAAAGGGTGAGATCACCGGAGACATTCTTGGCAGCGAGGAGATTGAGGATGCCACATACATCCGTTTCCATGTTGGAGAAAACGAATTTCTTGCAAAAGCATCCGACGGTGAAAAGCCGTCCGGAAAGAAAATGTCCTTTGCGGTCTCCGGAGATGATGTGTACCTTTTCGACAAAGAAACAGAAAAAATTATTAAAGAATAACCATAACTGTTCAGTAGGTCTGCGCACTTGCTGCGCTGACCGTAAGGAAACATATGAAGGTACTGAATAGTTACGAATAACCAAAATATCAGGCAGACCGGTTCCAGATGGGAAATCCGGTCTGCCTTTTTCCATGTTTTTTAGTAAAAAATACAAAAAAAATCTTTTCTTTTTTGTGATTTTGCATTAGAATAAATGTGGATATGTCCATACTGCGAAAAGGAGAGGGCGCTATGATTTCAAATCAGATTTTACAGTCGAATATCGAAGGACTGAAAGAGATTACAAGAATTGACCTGTGCGTCTGTGATGTGGAGGGAAAGGTCCTGGCTTCCACATTCGAGCATGCGGAAGAGTATGAAAGTTCCATACTTGCGTTTGTGGATTCTCCGGCGGACAGCCAGGTGATTTCCGGTTATCAGTTCTTTAAAGTATTTGATGAACATCAGCTTGAGTACATCCTGCTTGCAAAAGGCGGCAGCGATGACGTGTATATGGTAGGCAAACTGGCAGCATTCCAGATCCAGAATCTTCTGGTGGCCTACAAAGAAAGATTCGATAAAGATAATTTCATCAAGAACCTGCTTCTTGATAATCTTCTGCTCGTTGATATCTACAACCGGGCGAAGAAACTTCATATCGAGACAAATGTAAAACGTGTCGTATTCCTGATCGAGACAAAGAATGAGAAAGATACGAATGCCCTGGAGACCATGCGCAGCCTGTTCTCCACAAAGACAAAAGACTTTATCACCGCAGTCGACGAGAAGAATATCATTCTTGTCCGTGAGGTGAAACCGGGTGAGACCTATGAAGATCTCGAGAAGACAGCAAATACGATTTTAGATATGCTGAACACAGAGGCGATGTCCAAAGTGCGCATCGCGTTCGGTACCATCGTTGGCGAGATCAAGGATGTTTCCCGTTCCTACAAGGAAGCAAAGATGGCTCTCGATGTCGGAAAGATCTTCTACAGCAGCAAGAACGTTGTAGCGTACTCCAACCTCGGTATTGGCCGTCTGATCTATCAGCTTCCGCTTCCACTCTGCCGGATGTTTATCAAAGAAATTTTTGATGGAAAGAACCCGGATGAGTTCGACGAGGAAACACTCACAACGATCAACAAATTCTTTGAGAACAGCCTGAATGTCTCCGAGACATCAAGACAGCTCTACATCCATAGAAATACGCTTGTTTATCGTCTGGATAAGCTCCAGAAGAGCACCGGACTGGATCTGCGAGTATTTGAGGATGCGATCACCTTCAAAATTGCCCTGATGGTTGTAAAGTACATGAAGTACATGGAGAATCTGGACTACTAAATTATGATAGAAATTTCAAAACTGACAAAGACCTATGACAGGGGTACGAAAGCCCTGAAGGACGTGAACATCACCATCGATGACGGGGAATTTGTCTTCATAACCGGCCGGAGCGGTTCCGGAAAATCTACACTGATCAAGATCCTCTTGAAGGAAGTGGAGCCGACCTCCGGTCGTGTTGTCGTTAATGACATGGACCTCAGAAAGATGCCGCGAAGATATGTTCCGAAGTACCGCCGGCGTCTCGGTGTCGTATTCCAGGATTTCCGTCTTTTAAAGGACAAGACGGTCTATGAGAATGTGGCATTTGCCCAGCGGGTGATCGGGGAGTCCAGCCGGACGATCCGGGAATCGGTTCCGCAGATGTTAAAGATGGTAGGCCTTTCTTCCAAGTATAAGTTTTTCCCGCATCAGCTCTCCGGTGGAGAACAGCAGCGCGTGGCGATTGCCCGGGCACTGATCAATCGCCCGGAGATCCTGCTTGCCGATGAGCCCACGGGAAACCTGGATCCCCACAATGCGATGGAGATCATGGGACTCCTGGAGAAGATCAACCGGCGTGGAACAACGGTGATCGTTGTCACACACAGCCATGAGATCGTGGACCTGATGAAGAAACGCGTCATCACGATCGACCGCGGAATGGTGGTCTGTGATGAGGAGGAAAGTGGGTACCGTTATGAGGATTAGTACATTCTGGTTCTGCATGAAGCAGGGACTGGTAAATATATGCAGAAATATCTGGTTTTCCCTTGCGTCGACCGCGATCATTTCTGCATGTATTTTTTTATTTTGCGTATTTTTCTCCGTGATCACCAACATCGAATATATGGTCCGCACGGCGGAGACCACAATGGGAATCACGGTATTTTTTGATGAGAACCTGACGGAGGACGAGATCAAAGACATCGGCGCGAAGATCGAGTCGGACAAGTCGGGAATGATAAAAGAGATAAAATTCGTCTCCGCTGAGGAGGCGTGGGACGGCTTTAAGACAGAGTATTTCGGTGAGGATGAAGCCTTAGCGGAAGGTTTTGCGGATGACAACCCGCTTGCAGGCTCCTCTTCCTACGAGATCCGCCTGAACAATATTACGGATCAGGATGGAATGGTGGCATACCTGGAAAGTATTGATGGTGTGCGGAAAGTAAACTATTCCAACAGTGCGGCTACGGGACTTGCAAGCTTCAATAAGATCCTGGGCCTGCTGTTCGGCGTCCTGATCGCCATGCTGTTGGCTGTTGCGGTATTCCTGATCAGCAATACGATCTCCGTTGCGGCTGAATTCCGGAAGAACGAGAACAGGATCATGCGTCTTATCGGAGCGACGAACTTTATGATCCGGGCCCCGTTTGTGGTAGAAGGAACGATCCTGGGGCTTGTCGGAGCGGCGATCCCGTTGGGGGTTATGCTTTTCGTCTACCGACAGACGGTGGAGTATGTGATGAACCGGTTTGAACTTCTCTCCGGAATCATCCAGTTCCTGCCGCTTGGAACCTTCTATCCGATGATGGCGGCGATCGCCCTGGCGCTGGGCGGCGGACTTGGATTTTTTGTAAGCTTCTTTACGATTCGCAAAGAGCTGCGTGTGTAGGAGGGGACAGCATATGAGAAAATCAGGAAGATTTCTGGCTGCGGCCCTGTCCTTTGCCCTGGTTCTTGCGACACCGCTTTCTGCCCAGGCGACAAAGAGCGGATTGAGTGACGCGAAGAGCAAAAAGACGGCGCTGGAGGCGGAAAAAAAGAAGACGGAACAGGAGCTAAAGAACCTGGAAGGCCTTAAAAGCGATACGACGGCCTATGTCAAAAAGCTGGATTCCAGCCTGGAGTCCATCGGAAATGAGCTTTCAAAGCTTGGCGATGACATAGACGCGAAGGAAAAACAGATCGATACGACGAAACAGGAATTATCCGAGGCGAAGGAGACAGAGAAAAGCCAGTATGAATCCATGAAGCTGCGGATAAAATATATGTATGAGAAGGGCGACAGCACCTATGTGGACCTACTCATGGAGTCCGGCTCCCTCTCGGAGCTCTTGAGCAAGGCGGAGTACATCACAAAGATCTCGTCCTACGACCGGCAGAAGCTCGATGAATATGCCGCTACGAAGGAGAAAATCGCGGAGAAGGAAAAGAGCTTAGAGAGTGAACATGCCGAGCTCCTGATGCTTCAGGACGAGACGGAGGCAAAACAGGCGTCCGTGGAGAAGCTTCTGGCTGCAAAACAGACGGAGCTTCAGAACTACGAGACGAAGATCGCCTCCGCGGAGGGACAGATCTCCGAGTACGCGAAGTCCATCGAGGCCCAGGAGAACCAGATCAAGTCCATCGAGGCAGAGATCAAGCGGAAGGAAGAGGAAGCGAGAAAGAAAGCCGAGGAAGAAAAGAAAGAGGCCGCAGCGGCAAACAAGGCGGCACAGACGTATAAAACCGTGAGTCTTGGGGACATTAGCTTTACATGGCCGTGTCCTGCCAGCGGGCGGATTACTTCCGGCTTTGGAGGGCGAAAATCCCCGACGAAGGGCGCGTCCTCGAACCATCAGGGAATCGATATCAGCGCGCCGACGGGAACATCGATCGTGGCTGCTGCTGCGGGTGAGGTCGTGATCGCGACTTACAGCTCTTCTGCAGGAAATTATGTGATGATAAGCCATGGCGGCGGCGTGTATACAGTTTATATGCATGCATCGAGCCTGCTTGTATCACAGGGGCAGAGTGTGAAAAAGGGACAGACCATCGCGAAGGTCGGTTCGACGGGATACTCCACAGGGTCCCATCTCCACTTCGGAGTCCGGGTGAACGGGTCCTATGTGAATCCGACGAAATATGTGAGCCCGTAGGGACTGACAGGCAGAAAAGTGAGCCTGCGGTGCTGAACGCAGGGAAGTATGACCTGTAGACTTTTTACATAAAGATCCTGGCACAGTTTTTATCGGATGAGATCTGGCTGCCCTGGGATGAAGGAGAAAAGACATTGGAAGAGAAAGAGACAAAAAATAAATTTTGGAAAGGCGTCCTTGTCGGAGTCCTTGTGACAGCATTCTCCGGACTTGCAGTCGTAGGCGTTGCAACGGGGATCTGGACCGTAGGAAGGCGTGCATCTGAGAGCCAGAGCACACAGACCGCGGAGACATCCGGCACTCAGCTGGATATGAACAAGATCACGCCGAAGCTTCAGTATATGGAGGCACTGATCGATAAGTACTTCCTGTTCGATGAGAACATGACGGAGGAAGAACAGGCAAAGAACGGAACGGCGGAAGACTGGATCTACCGCGGTTACATGTCCTCGTTGAACGATCCGTATTCCGTATATTACGATAAGGACGAGTACACAAGCCTGAATGAGGAGACTTCCGGAACTTACTGCGGAATTGGTGTTCAAGTGAGCCAGAATGTATACACAGGAATCATCACAGCGGTCAAGGTGTTCAAGAACTCCCCGGCCCAGGAAGCCGGAATGCTGCCGGGAGATATCCTCTATAAAGTAGAAGATATCGAGGCTACCGGAGAGGATCTGTCTCTTCTTGTCAGTGACCACATCCGAGGTGAGGAGGGAACGAAGGTTCATCTGACTGTGTACCGCCAGTCCACGGATGAGTATGTAGAGATGGACGTGGAGCGCCGTATGGTGGAGAACCCAACAGTAGAGTATGAACTGCTGGATAATCATGCTGGCTACATGTCACTTTCTTCCTTTGAGGAGGTAAGCTCCGAACAGTTTAAGAGTGCTGTGGATGATCTGGCATCAAAGGGAATGGAAAAGCTGATCATCGATCTTCGAAACAATGGCGGCGGCGTTGTTCAGGCGGCGAAGGATATTGCGGACTACCTGCTTCCGGATGGAAAGACCATTGTAAGCTTCAAGGGAAAAGGAATCGATGACAGCGTCTATACTTCCGATGACGGACATGAGGTAGATGTCCCGATCATTCTTCTTGTAAACGGTGAAAGTGCCAGTGCGTCCGAGGTTCTGACAGGTGCCTTAAAGGACAATGACTGGGCAACGATTGTAGGCGAGAAGACCTTCGGAAAAGGAATCGCTCAGGGCATCTTCAACCTGCCGGACGGCAGCGGTCTGAAGCTCACGACGGCATACTACTATACCCCGTCAGGCGAGTGCATCCACAAACTTGGCATCGAGCCGGATGTGACCGTAGCTCTCGATGAAGACTTAAAGTCAAAGATTGAGATCCCGAAGGATGAGGACAACCAGCTTCAGACAGCTCTGGAGGTCTTCGATGAAGGCGTGGATGCCGTAAATGAAAAGATCTCCGCAGAGAACGGGGAGACAGCGGCCGCGGACGATGATTTTGAGGCGAAGGTGAAGGAGAATCTGGAGATCGAGAACGAAGCAGGGGCTGCGCAGTAGAATCTGCCCGGCAGATAAATTTGCGTTTCTACTATATTATATATAGAAGAAACAGTGCATTATACAGCTCATCAAAGAGGAAAAAGACACTTGAAAATTAATATGAAGTGTACTTTTTCCTCTTTTTCGTTTCAATCTGTGCATGGAAAACCATGATTTGAACATGCTCCTGCCGGTTATCCACAAATTGAAAAAACCCTTGAAAAATAAGCAAAAAAAGCTTGATTTTTCGATTTCGATGTGTTATTCTTATCTGGCTGTGACATGATAGCGTTGAAGCGAGAGGTTGCTGCCTGAGAATGGCAGGTGTTCCGTGGAGCGAATGTCAAGTTAGGAAACTGGCGACAAGTCACTGTACCAAATTAACAGCTGCTCAGGGTAAGGGGCAGTAACAACGTGTGAATCGGCATGATACACACGAGACCGTGTACAGTCACCGCTTGTCGTACTTCGATTAAAAGTGCGAAAAGGAGGCGACTTTTTTTATGGCAAGTCAGGTTATGAGAATCACATTAAAGGCTTACGACCATCAGCTGATCGACCAGTCCGCTGGAAAGATCATCGAGACAGTAAAGAAAACAGGAGCACAGGTGAGTGGTCCGGTTCCGCTGCCGACAAAGAAAGAGGTTGTAACAATCTTAAGAGCTGTTCACAAGTACAAAGATTCCAGAGAGCAGTTCGAGCAGAGAACTCATAAGAGACTCATCGATATCGCAAGCCCGAGCCAGAAGACAGTAGATGCACTGTCCAGACTGGAAATGCCGGCTGGTGTTTATATCGACATCAAAATGAAAAATAAATAATTAAAGATATTTATTTTTCACGCTGCGAAACATGCAGCAAACATTAAAATTAGAAATCCTGAATGGTTCTGATATAAAAGCAACACTACTCATCCTGAAAGGGAATCAACATCATTACAAAATGTAATGTCATAGTGTTCCACCTATGTTGGGCTGCTCTAGGATGAACGCACAGAAAATTCTGTTTTGCGTTCCGCTGTAGATTAGTAACAGGAGGTAAAAAAATGAAGAAAGCGATTTTAGCTACAAAAGTCGGAATGACTCAGATCTTCAACGATGAAGGCGTTCTTGTTCCGGTAACAGTTCTTCAGGCTGGTCCGTGCGTAGTGACACAGGTTAAGACAGAGGAGAACGATGGATACAAAGCTGTACAGGTTGGCTTTGTTGATAAGAGAGAGAAACTTGTAAACAAGCCGGTAAAGGGTCACTTTGACAAGGCTGGCGTATCTTACAAGAGATTCGTTAGAGAGTTCCGTTTTGAGAATTCCGAAGAGTACAACGTAAAAGACGAAATCAAAGCTGATATCTTCGCTGCTGGCGATAAGGTAGATGCAACTGCTATCTCCAAAGGTAAAGGTTTCCAGGGCGCTATTAAGAGACTTGGACAGAGCAGAGGACCGATGGCTCATGGTTCTAAATTCCACCGTCATCAGGGTTCCAATGGTTCCGCAACAACTCCGGGCCGCGTATTCAAGGGTAAAGGCATGCCGGGTCAGATGGGTAACAAGAAGATTACCACTCAGAACCTCGAGATTGTCAAGGTTGATGTTGAAAACAACCTGATCCTTGTTAAGGGTGCTGTACCGGGACCGAAGAAGTCCTTAGTAACATTAAAGGAAACAGTAAAGGCTTGCAAATAAGCTTTTACAGGAAAGGAGGAAACAGAAATGGCAAACGTATCCGTATACAATATGGAAGGTAAAGAAGTTGGCACAATCGAGCTGAATGACGCTGTATTCGGCGTTGAAGTGAACGAGCATCTCGTACACATGGCTGTTGTTGCACAGCTTGCAAATAAACGTCAGGGAACACAGAAAGCAAAAACACGTTCTGAGGTTTCCGGTGGCGGCAGAAAGCCGTGGAGACAGAAAGGAACAGGTCACGCTAGACAGGGTTCCACAAGATCTCCGCAGTGGACAGGCGGCGGAATGGTATTCGCTCCGACTCCGAGAGATTACACAATCACTCTTAACAAGAAAGAGAAGAGAGCTGCTCTCAAGTCCGCTCTTACAAGCAGAGTAAACGAGAACAAGTTCGTAGTTGTTGATGAGTTAAAGTTCGACGAAGTTAAGACAAAGAACTTCAAGGCTGTTATGAACAACCTCAAAGTTTCCAAGGCTCTCGTAGTTCTTGCTGACAACGATCAGAACACAGTTCTTTCCGCAAGAAACATTCCGGAAGTAAAAACTTCCCTTGTTAACACAATCAATGTATTCGACATTCTGAAATACAACACTGTAGTAGCTACTAAGGCTGCTGTAGCATCTATCGAGGAGGTATACGCATAATGGCAAACGTACAGTACTACGACGTAATCCTCAAACCGGTTGTAACTGAGAAGAGCATGAACGCTATGAGCGAGAAGAAATATACATTCCTCGTACATCCGGAAGCAAACAAGACCATGATCAAAGAAGCTGTTGAGAAGATGTTCCCGGGCACAAAGGTCGAGAGCGTAAACACAATGAACGCTGACGGTAAGAACCGCAGACGTGGTATGGTAGTTGGTAAGACTGCTAAGACCAAGAAAGCAATCGTTAAGCTCACAGCAGACAGCAAAGACATCGAGATCTTCCAGGGTCTGTAATTTTTGAAACTATGCGGCAACCAAAGCCGCGATACGAAAAATAGAAACGCCAGAAGGCGTTGAAAGGAGTCAGAAATGGGAATCAAAACCTATAACCCATATACACCTTCCAGAAGAAATATGACAGGTTCTGATTTCTCCGAGATCACAAAGACAACTCCGGAGAAGTCCTTAGTAGTTTCTTTAAAGAAGAACGCTGGTCGTAACAATCAGGGTAAAATTACTGTAAGACACCGCGGAGGTGGATCTAGAAGAAAATACAGACTTGTTGACTTTAAGAGAAATGATAAAGATGGTATTCCAGCAACAGTTGCTGCAATCGAATACGATCCAAATAGAACAGCTAACATCGCTCTGTTAGTTTATGCAGACGGTGAAAAAAGATATATTATCGCTCCAAACAAATTAGCAGTTGGAACAACTGTTATGAATGGACCAGAAGCTGAAATTAAAGTAGGAAACTGCCTTCCATTGGCAAACATTCCGGTAGGTACAGAAATCCATAACATCGAGATGCATCCTGGAAAAGGTGGACAGTTAGTTCGTTCCGCAGGAAACTCAGCACAGTTAATGGCAAAAGAAGGAAAATATGCAACACTTCGTTTACCATCTGGTGAGATGAGAATGGTGCCTGTAGTATGCCGCGCTACTATTGGTCAGGTTGGAAACATCGAACATGATCTTGTGAACATTGGTAAAGCTGGACGTAAACGTAACATGGGAATCCGTCCTACAGTCCGTGGTTCTGTTATGAACCCTAATGACCATCCACACGGTGGTGGTGAAGGTAAGACTGGAATCGGTAGACCAGGACCATGCACACCATGGGGTAAACCAGCACTTGGATTGAAGACACGTAAGAAAAACAAACAATCTAACAAGATGATCGTAAGAAGAAGAGATGGTAAAACTGTTAAATAGTACAAGGAGGTAACTTATGGCTCGTTCACTTAAAAAAGGACCATTTGCAGATAAGAGTTTACTGAACAAAGTAGACGCTATGAACGAAGCAGGAGACAAGAGTGTTATCAAAACATGGTCTCGTCGTTCTACAATCTTCCCATCATTCGTAGGACACACAATCGCTGTTCATGATGGAAGAAAACATGTACCGGTATACGTTACAGAAGATATGGTTGGACACAAACTTGGAGAGTTTGTAGCAACAAGAACTTTCCGTGGACATAAGAAAACGGAAAAGAAAACCGGAATGAAATAATTAATTTTGGAAGGAGGTTCCATATAAATGGCAAAGAAATATAGCAGATCTCAGTACAAAAAAGAGAGAAATGCAAATAAAGATACTAGACCAAAAGCTACATTAAGAAACGCTAGAGTTTCTACAACAAAAGCAGCTTTTGTATTAGATGCGATCAGAGGAAAAGACGTAGAAACAGCACTTGGAATTTTACTTTACAATCCAAGATATGCTTCAAGCTTAATAAAGAAATTATTAGAATCAGCAATCGCAAACGCTGAAAATAACAACGGAATGAATGTTGAGAACCTTTATATTGAAGAATGTTACGCAAATAAAGGACCAACTATGAAGAGAATCAAACCGAGAGCACAGGGCAGAGCTTACAGAATCGAAAAGAGAATGAGCCACATCACACTTGTGCTTAATGAAAGATAAGGAGGGCAATAATGGGACAGAAAGTTAATCCTCATGGCTTAAGAGTCGGTGTTATCAAAGAGTGGGACTCTAGATGGTATGCTGAAGAGAACTTCTCAGACTACTTAGTAGAAGACCACAAAATCAGAACATTTCTTAAAAAGAAATTATACAGCGCAGGAGTTTCTAAAATTGAGATCGAAAGAGCTTCTGATCGTGTTAAGATCATTATCTATACAGCAAAACCAGGTGTTGTAATCGGTAAAGGTGGAGCTGAAATTGAGAAGGTAAAAGCAGAACTTCAGAAATTTACAGATAAGAAATTAGTTGTAGATATCAAAGAAATCAAGAGACCTGACAAAGATGCACAGTTAGTAGCTGAAAATATTGCATTACAGTTAGAAAACCGTATTTCATTCAGACGTGCTATGAAATCTTGCATGTCAAGAACAATGAAATCAGGAGCACTTGGTATCAAGACATCTGTATCTGGACGTCTTGGTGGAGCTGATATGGCTCGTACAGAGTTCTACAGCGAGGGAACAATCCCACTTCAGACACTTAGAGCTGACATTGATTATGGATTCGCAGAGGCTGACACAACTTACGGAAAAGTTGGTGTTAAAGTGTGGATCTATAAAGGCGAAGTTCTTCCAACTAAAGCAGCTAAGGAAGGGAGCGATAAATAATTATGTTAATGCCAAAAAGAGTAAAACGTCGTAAACAATTCCGTGGTTCCATGAAAGGAAAAGCTTTACGCGGAAATAAAATTACAAACGGTGAATTCGGACTTGTAGCAACAGAGCCATGCTGGATTCGTTCAAACCAGATTGAGGCTGCCCGTATCGCTATGACACGTTACATCAAACGTGGTGGTAAAGTTTGGATTAAAATTTTCCCGGATAAACCAGTAACTACAAAACCAGCTGAAACACGTATGGGTTCTGGTAAAGGAACACTCGAATACTGGGTAGCGGTTGTAAAACCAGGACGCGTAATGTTCGAGCTTGCCGGAGTACCTGAGGAAACAGCACGTGAAGCTTTACGTCTTGCAATGCACAAATTACCTTGTAAATGTAAGATCGTTTCACGCGAAGATTTAGAAGGCGGTGATAACAGTGAAAATTAATACATTTGTAAAAGATTTAAAAGCAAAATCAGTTGCAGAATTAAACGAAGAATTAGTAGCTGCTAAAAAGGAACTTTTCAACTTAAGATTCCAGAACGCAACAAATCAGTTAGATAACACAAGCAGAATTAAAGAAGTAAGAAGAAACATCGCTAGAATTCAGACAGTGATTACTGAGGCTTCTAAAGCTGAATAAGCTTGAGAATATCTATTGATTAGAAAGGAGCAAAACAGTGGAAAGAAATTTAAGAAAAACACGTGTTGGTAAAGTAGTAAGCAACAAAATGGATAAGACTATTGTAGTTGCAGTTGAAGACCACGTAAAACATCCTCTTTACAACAAAATCGTAAAGAGAACATATAAATTGAAAGCTCACGATGAAGCAAATGAATGCAACATCGGCGATAAAGTAAAAGTTATGGAAACAAGACCTTTATCTAAAGATAAGAGATGGAGACTTGTGGAAGTTATGGAAAAAGTAAAATAGTATTTAAGGAGGGTTACCTGCATGATACAGCAAGAAAGTAGACTTAAAGTAGCAGATAATACAGGTGCAAAAGAATTACTTTGCATTCGTGTATTAGGTGGTTCTACTAGAAGATATGCAGCTATTGGTGATGTGATCGTTGCTTCTGTTAAAGACGCAACACCAGGCGGCGTTGTAAAAAAAGGTGATGTAGTGAAAGCAGTTGTAGTTCGTACAGTAAATAAGACACGCCGTAAAGACGGTTCTTACATCAGATTCGACGAGAATGCTGCAGTAATTATTAAAGATGACAAAAATCCAAGAGGAACTCGTATTTTTGGACCAGTAGCAAGAGAACTTCGTGACAAGCAGTTCATGAAAATCGTTTCACTTGCTCCGGAAGTACTGTAAGGAGGTGCCTAGATGTCAACTATGAAAATTAAAAAAGGTGATATGGTTAAAGTTATCGCTGGTAAAGACAAAGACAAAGAAGGCAAAGTTATTGCTGTAAATAGAAAAGACAACACAGTTTTAGTTGAAGGTGTAAACATGCTGACAAAGCACACAAAACCAAGTGCGACAAATCAGAATGGTGGCATCGTTCATCAGGAAGGCCCGATTGATGCTTCAAACGTAATGTACATTCACAAAGGAACTGCTACAAGAGTAGGTTTCAAAATGGATGGAGACAAAAAAGTACGTTTTGCAAAATCAACAGGCGAAGTGATTGACTAATTTGGGGAAGGAGGAACAGAACTTTGAGTAGACTTAAAGAAATGTACCAGAACGAGATCGTTGACGCAATGATCAAAAAGTTCGGTTATAAAAATATTATGGAAGTGCCAAAACTCGATAAAGTTGTTATCAACATGGGTGTTGGCGAAGCAAAAGATAACCACAAAGTTTTAGAATCAGCAGTTGCTGACCTTGAGAAAATCTCAGGACAGAAAGTTGTTCTTACAAAAGCGAAGAAATCAGTTGCTAACTTCAAGGTTAGAGAAGGTATGGCAATCGGATGCAAGACTACACTTAGAGGAGAAAAAATGTACGAGTTCGTTGATCGTCTCGTAAACCTTGCTTTACCTCGTGTACGTGACTTTAGAGGGGTTAACCCGAACGCATTCGACGGAAGAGGTAACTACGCTCTTGGTATCAAAGAACAGTTGATCTTCCCTGAAATTGAGTATGATAAAGTTGATAAAGTAAGAGGTATGGATATTATCTTTGTTACAACTGCAAAAACAGACGAAGAGGCTCGTGAATTATTGAGATTATTCAATATGCCATTTACAAAATAGTAGGGAGGAAAACTTTCATGGCAAAAACATCTATGAAAATCAAACAGCAACGTAAACAGAAATTCTCTACTAGAGAGTATAATCGTTGTAAAATTTGTGGACGTCCACATGCATATTTAAGAAAATACGGAATCTGCAGAGTATGCTTCCGTGAATTAGCTTATAAAGGTCAGATTCCAGGAGTTAAGAAAGCTTCTTGGTAGGCCGAAAGCAACTTGGTGCGACCAAGCATAAGCGGAGGTCGAACCTAGTGCGAGGTCGTTCTTTGAGCTTGGCGAGGTACTGCCGAGCTTAGCAAAAAGAACTTTATGAACAGTAAAAAGGAGGAAAAACTCATGACAATGTCAGATCCAATCGCAGATATGCTTACAAGAATCCGTAATGCAAATACTGCACGACTTGCTCTTCAG
>OMGF01001289.1_pt1 | contig 16727 bp, 10 predicted proteins | sample 1645861 | NCBI WGS metagenome assembly OMGF01 (sample SAMN05578586, study PRJEB25193) | human gut metagenome | biome: Human Microbiome; feature: human-associated habitat; material: feces | host: Homo sapiens | place: USA:Birmingham
TCTTTCCCTACACGACGCTCTTCCGATCTCCCCCCTCCCCGGGCGGGGACGCCCCGAAAAAGTAACGGCGCATCCGTTGTCCGGATGCGCCGCCGATGGGGAATATGCCTGCCGCTATTCGGGGAGTTTCCCGGTTCCCCAGCGAGTGTTGGGCTTGGGCCCCAGCCATAGCTCGAGCAGGCCGCCGCGTGCGAATTCTTCGTGAGGGAACCAGAAGTTGTTGAGCACCCGGCCGTTGAGGCGTGCGCGTTGGATATAACAGTTCTTGTCCGAATTGCCGTAGGTGCGGATGACGAACCGGTCGGAACGGTCGGCCGGGTAATAACGCTTGTCGAGACGGATCGACACCTCGTCGAAGACCGGCGAGGTGATCTCGTATACGGGGCGGGCAGCGGCCGTGCCCCGCGTACTGAACAACCCGATCGACATCAGTGCGCTCACGCCGCCCATTTGTCCCTGGTCTTCGTCGTGCCCGCCATACCCCCGGTCGGGCGTGGTGCCCCCGTAAGCCTGTTCGTTCACCCGGCGAACCCAGTATTGCGTGAGCCAGGGTTTCCCGCCCCAGCTGAATACGTGTGCGTTGGAGCATCCCGGCTGGTTGGCGTAGCTGACGTAGCCTTGTCCGTAGCCGAACACGAAATCCTGCGGCGCAGCCTGCTCGAATGCATAATTGAGCTTCCCGCAGAATTTGTCATAACCGCCCATGAGCGTTGCGAGGGTCGGTAGTTCGTGCGATACGCCCCAGGTGGCCTGCCAGGCATTGGCCTCGATCCAGCCGGTGCCCCTGAGCGGATCGTCGTGCAGCCATTGGCCCTGCTCGTCCTTGGGGAAGAGCAACTGCTGGTCGGGGCGGTATAGCTTGCGCCATCCGTGGGATCGGTTGCCGAAGTAGGCGGCCTCATCCTCCAGTCCCAAACGCACGGCCATTTGTGCGAGCGCCCAATCCTGGAAGTTCGACTCGATCGTCATCCCGGCGTTTTTCGGCTGGTAGCCGTGTTCGAGGTAAAATTCCCCGATTCCCTGCATGCCGCCCGGCATATGGTTGCGTTGCATCGTCCGGAAAGCGTGCATCGGGTCGCATTTGCGCATCAGCCCTTTGTTATAGGCCGAGACGATGAGCGGCGTGGCCGGACATCCGGACATGATGTAGGTATATCCTCCGGCGCAGGGCCCCCGGGGAATCAGCCCGCCGTTGTCGGCATAGCGGATGAGCGAGGCCGACATTTCGTCGGGCATTTCGGGCCATCCCAGCCCCCACAGGACGTTGAGGTTCCACTGCGTGAGCCAGAAGGCGTCGGAATTATACATGTGATGCACGACGCGGCCTGCCGCATCGCGCGGGAGCGTACGGGTCTTGACCCGGATGTCGCGCGTGAACGAACCTGCGCGCTGGCCGTCCGTCAGGTCGGGGTATTCGCCGTTCACGTCGTCGATCTTGTGGCGGCCCAGCAGGACATGCCACAGGTCGGTGTAGAATTTTGTCCGTTGTTGCTGCGTGCCGCCTTTTACCTCGATGCGTCCCAGCCATTCGTTCCATTCGTCCTGTGCCGCGCGGCGCACGGCGTCGAAGTCCCAGGTCGTGGCGTCATGCGTGAGGTTCTCCCGTGCATTTTCCGTACTGACGTACGATACGGCCGTGCGGACATGGATGCGGTCGCCCGTACGGACACCGTAATGTGCCGCGACGCCCGATGTGGGGGAGTCCAGGTAACTCAGCGCTTCGCGCGGGTGGCGCCTGGTGATTTCGGAGGAGCCTTCGAGCGAGTCGATTCCGGAATAACGGCGTGTGCCGACCCATCCGTCGAGTCGGTCGAACGGCCGGTCGAAACGGACGACGAAGTAAACCCTGACGTTCTCGGGGCCGCCCCAGTGGCGGCCGTAGGTGTCGAAGCTGCCCTCGATTTCGTGCTCTCCGACCCGCTGCACGCGGGCGTTGCACATGGTCGTCGACGCCAGATAGCCGCCCAGGTTCAGGAGTATGCCGGCTTCGGCGTCCCGGGTGAAGGTCAGGCGGTAGAACCCCGTGCGGTCAGTGGCCGTCTGCTCGACCCAGATGCCGTAATCCTCCAGGAAGAGGCGGTGGTAACCCGGCTGGGCGATTTCGCCCTCGTGCCGGAAGTGCGATTTCCAGTGCCCTTCGCCGAGGGTGGGATCGACGTTGCCGGTCGTCGGCATGAGCGTAAGCCCGGCCAGCACCCAGTTGTGTATCTGCGGGAAGCCGAGCACCTCGGTCGAATTGTAGTTGTAGCCCCCGCCGTACTGGTTGCGGTTGCGGGTCAGCGGTGCGGCGCCGATCATGCCGAATGGCTGGTTGCCCGTGATGAAGAAGAAATAGCGCCCCTTGGTCGTTTCGATGAACGGGTCGACCTGCGAGACGAAATCGCCTCCGGCCTCGGCGGGCGGGAATGCCTCGATCTCGGAGAGCCCGACATGGGAACCCACGGCGTCGTTGACCTCGAATTTCACCCATCTGACCCGTTTGGGCGCGAATTCCACGACCTTGGGCGCCCCGTTGTCCGGGATCCCGACTACTCCGATACGTGTACCGTCGCTGAAAAAGAGGTCGCCGCCTGCCGTATGCGCATCGCCCGTCGGCCGGTCGTAGAGGACGATGCGCGAGAGGGTGACCTCCTCGTCCCAGTCGAGCCGGATCCAGGGGTAGGGTAATTGCTGCCAGTAGGGCATCTGCGCTGCCGATACCCATTCGCCCGCATTGTCGAGGCGGATGTAGCCGTCGTTGACTTTCGAGGCATCGCCGTCGGCATTGAGCGACGACGATGCCGTGGCGCGGGCTTTCGGGGCGATATTGTAGGTGCCGCCGAGTGCCGGGAACGAGATTCCCGCCACGCAAAACAGGGTTAACAGCTCTTTTTTCATCGCGATGTGCTTACGTTAAGGTTCGTATTGCATGAATATACGAATAATATCGTCTCGCCGGTTCCTGTTCCGGCCCGCAGCCCGGGAATATACCCGTTATTTCATAAAGGCCTTCACGACCATGATCTCGCGCCCCGAGGTGTTGACGATGCGGTAGGAGCCTGCCGCCGCCGAAATTACCAGCGTTTCGGCATAGCTCAGGCGGAAGCGGCTGCCGCCCGCGGTTTCGACTTCGGCGCTTTCGCCCTCGACCAGGTTCAGGACATGGCATTTTCCCTGCGTTGCGACCTCCACCGAGGTGTTGAGCTTGTAACGGTGCACGTCGTAGGAGTGGTTGCGGTGCGTGGGCAGGTGCCACAGTTCCCAGTCCGCCCCCTTGTCAAGCAGCGCGGGGTGCGACACCAGCTCCCGTTTCACGGTTTCGCCCTTGCGGTCGAAGCAGAGGTTCTCCATTGCGCGGCGGATGTTCAGCGGGCGCGGTTTCCCGTCGAGGTCGAGCGCCAGCCAGTCGTACATCTTGAATGTGAAGATGTAAGGCGTGGTGCTGATCTCCAGCACGAGGTTGTTGCGTCCCGAGCTGTGGAGCGTGCCCGGCGGTATGAGGAACAGGTCGTGCCGCGCCGACTGTTCGGCGTTGATGTAGCGCGGCACGTCGAGTTCCGTGCCTTTTTCGAAGCTTTCGGTCAGCGCCCGTTCGAACTTCGCAGGGTCGATATCCTCTTTGAACCCGAGGTATACGACCGACCCGGGTGCCGTGTCGAGGATATAGTAAGTCTCCTCCTGAGTCAGTACCTCGCCGAAATTCTTGCGGATATATTCCCGCTGCGGGTGGCACTGGATCGAAAGGTTGCCGCCGTCGAAGTTGTCGAGGTAGTCCATGCGGATCGGGAATTCGTCGCCGTATGCGTCGTAGCACGCGCTGCCGACGACCTGCTCGCCGCCCTGGAACATCACCATGTCGAACGACACTTCGAGCATCTTGCCGTCGCTGCCGAAGATCAGCCCGTTTTCCGGTACGATCAGCTCGAACGACCATGCGTAGTTGGGCACGTCGTGGGGCAGTGCGCCGATGTGTTCGCGGATCCATTGGCCTCCCCACGCCCCGGGTTCGAACCACGGCCGGACGCGGAATCCGTTTGCGGCGAGGTGCTCCAGGCCGCGGCGCAGGTCGGTGCCCTCGGCCCAGGTGATCTCCCCTTCGCGCTGCCCGTCGACGATTATGCCGATGCGGGGCAGCAGCTCCTTCTTGTGGCGGTTCAGTACGACCCAGTCGACGAAATAGAACCGCTTGTACATCTTTTTCGGGGGTTCGGGCTGCGTGGCCCCCAGGTTGGCGATGCTGCCCGCACGCGAGCGGAACTGGATCTCGTTCTTCGGGATGTCGATATAGACCAACTCGCCCTGCCAGCCGGCCAGCGCGGCGCCGGTGCCGACGAGTATGTTCATCTCCGCCTCGGGGTCGGGTGCGATCGCCCGCAGTTTTTCCCCGTCGAAGAACTCCTCCAGCCGCAGCGGAGTGCGGAAGCCGAAGATCGGGTCGTCGCCGCCCAGATAGGGGGCGACCAGGCGTTCGATCTCCTCCTGCGGCCGCAGGGCCGCGTCGACGCTCCACCACACGGGGCGGATGCCCAACTGCGTGAGCGCACGGTTCAGCTCCTGCCGGAAGAGGTCGAAGCGTACGCCGACATAGCCGTCGACGACAACCTGCTTCTGCCCGGCCAGCCGCCGTGCCAGCGACGTGTAGTCGCAGAAAATCTTATCCGCCCCGAGGTCATGTGTCGGGTAGATGTCGTATTGGTTTTTTCCGGTTTCCGGTTTGCATACCGGAAGTGGGTTCTGTGTTGTTTTCCTTAAAAGAGACATGACTATTGTTTGGTTATATGAATAACGATGCTGCGCCGATCAGGGCGGCATGGTCGGGCCGGGCCGGGAGCCCTATCCTGATCCGGTGGCCGTCGGCTTCGAGCCGGCGTTCCATGGCGGGCCCGAACAGCGGGTAGGCCCGCGAGATATTCCCGCCGAGCACCAGCATGTCGGCGCGGAAGCGTTCCGCCACGGGGGCTGCGAATGCCGCCAGCCGCTCCCCGTATTCGTCGAACAGGCGCCGTGCCGCGGGGTCTTCCGCATGGCGTTCGGCAGCTTCGCGTGCGCCGCTTATCTCCTGCCCGGTCAGCTCCCGGTAGCGGCCGCATACCCAGCGGGTCGAGAAGGCCTCGTCGACGATGCCCCCTTCGAACGGCAGGCAGTATACCCAGCCGTTGGCGGGCACCTCGTCGCCCGAGGTCACCAGCCTGCGGCCGGCCACGAAGCCCGACCCGACGCCCGTGCCGAGCGTCAGCGCCACTACGCGTTCGGCGCCATCCGCGACCCCGCCGAGGCATTCGCCCAGCGCGAAGGCCGCCGCGTCGTTGACATAGCGGAACTCCTCCGTGCCGCACTCCCGCAGCAGCGGGTAGAGCGTCGCCGCGACGTCGAGCCCGTAGATGCGCTCGAACTTCCGCACGCCCCGGATCAGCGAAATGCCCCGCTCGTAGTCGAACGGCCCGGGGAAGGCGAAGCCTGCGCACCGGATGCGTCCGATGCCCGATGCCGCGGCCGTGCGCCGGATGTTCGCGGCCCAGGCCCCGGCGATCGTGCGGGCCCCGGCCGCCGCGTCGACTTTGTCCGTGTGCGGTTCCCCGCACAGTTGCCCCGTGGCGAGGTCTACCACCGCCGAGCAGACATGGCTGCCGCCGATGTCCACGCCCAGGGCGTAGCGATTATGTGCCGATTGTGCCATGACGGTATATTTTTCGTAGTTATTTGTTCAGCCGGGTGTTGGGCTCCGCGGCGAGGTTCACTCGCAGCGTGCCGCCGCCGACCACTTCGGCGAAGGGAAGCTGTACGCTCTGCAAGGGTTTGCCGTCCAGTTCCAGCGAACCGATATAGTAATTCTCCGGCGTGTTGCCCGTCGTTTCGATCACGAACTCCTTGCCCGTGTAGTAATCGGGGTTGAGGCGGATCGTCACCTTGTCGAACAGGGGGCTGCCGATCTGGAACGTCGGGTCGGGGGCGGTGAGCCCCTTCGCGTCGAAGAGCCCCATCGAGGCCATGACGTACCATGCCCCCAGCTGTCCCTGGTCTTCGTCCTGCCCGTAGCCGTAGCCGTGGATCTCCTCCGTGCCGTAGAATTCGTTGCAGATCGTGCGCATCCATTTCTGCGAGAGCCACGGTTTGCCCGAGAAGTTGAACAGCGCCGAGATGTGGAGGTTCGGTTGGTTGCCGTGGTTGTAATAGGCATGGACTCCCGCAAAGGCATTGATCGTTTTGCCGCCGCCGAAGACGCTCGCGCGCGAGATGAGGAACGTGCTGTCGAGGCGGTTGTTGAACTCCTCGCGGCCGACCATCTCGACCAGCCGGTCGATGTCGTGGGGCACGTAGTAGGTGTACTGCACGGCATTGCCCTCCTGGAATCCGGCCCATGCCGCATAGGGGTCGAAGTCGGCGATGAATTCACCGCTGCCATCCCGCGGCCGGATGTACTTGGTTTCGGGGTCGAAAAGCAGCTCCCACCCGCCCGAGAGCTTCTTGAGCTGCTCGTAATCGGCCTCATGGCCCAACTGGCGGGCCATCTGCGCGACGGCATAGGCGCTGAACGAGTATTCGAGCGTATGCGATGCCGCGAATCCCGAGCCGTCGGGCGTGGTCTGCATGCCCAATTCGGGCAGGTAGGGCGAATAGCCCTGACTGACGAATTTCCCCACGTCCAGTTTGCCCGCGCCGGCCGGGCGGCCTTCGCTGCCCAGCTCGTTCTTGCGGGCGGCCTGGTAGCCCAGCGCCACGTCGAAGTTGCGGATGCCGCAGTTGTAGGCCGCGGCAATGGCGAGCCCCGTGAAGTTGGTGCCTACGCCCGAGACGTACTTGCTGCATGCGATGCCGTCGCCGAGCCATCCGGCGTCCTTGTAGACCAGCAGCTGGCTCGCCACCCAGTCGGCATAGTATTCGGGATAGGCGATGCTCCATAGCTGCGTGAGGTTCCAGTAGGCGCCCCAGATCGCATCGGTATTGTAATAGTCGTGCACCGGCCTGCCCGCACCGTCGAGGGCAATTTGTCCGACCGTGCCGTCGTTGGCCGGATAGGCCCCGTTCACGTCGTTGGCCAGGCCGCGTCCCAGCAGGGCGTGAAACAGCCCCGTGTAGAACTTCACGCGGTCATCGTGCAGACCGCCCTCGACGCGAAGCCGGCCCAGCGCCTCTTCCCACGTGTCGTTCGCCTCGCGGCGCACCCGGTCGAAATCTTTCCTGGCGGCCTCCTTTTCGAGGTTCAGCCGCGCGTTCTCCACCGACGTGTACGACAGGCCGATCTTCAGCCCCACCTGCTGACGCTCGCGGGTGTCGAAACGCAGGTAGAGCCCTGCTCCGGCGCCTGTGCGGCTGCGCTCCCCCGCGAAGGTTTGCTCGCCGCTGAACGCGCCCCAGGCCGCAGGCTCGGCATCGAGTACGGCGCTGAAATACATTGTCACCGTGGCACCTTTCTGGTAAATGTCGACATAGGCGGGCTCGGTCACCACCCAGCCCTCGATACGTCCGTCGTCGGTGTAGGTCACCGACGCGTCGCGCACCGGGCCGCTTTCGCCCATGCGCGTCCCGATGTTGAAGATCAGGTTCGCCTCCTCCGTCGCCGGGAAGGTATAGCGGTGGAATCCGACCCGTTCGGTGGCTGTCAGCTCGGCCTTGACGCCGTAATCCTTCAGCAGCACGGAGTAGTAGCCGGGGCGCGCCACCTCGTCCTTCTTGTCGAAGCGCGAACGGTAGCCCGCGTCGGGGTTGTCGAGCGGCCCGGGTACGGTCTGAAGTTCGCCGACCGTCGGAGCCACCACCACGCCGCCGACCTGGAACTCGTGGAAGTTGGCGAAGCCCTCGATCGAGGTGTGGCGTGAGTCGTAGCCCACGGCTTCCCAGCCGTTGGGATTCCCCAGGTGGCCGTCGGTCGTCGGAGCCAGTTTGGCCATGCCGAACGGTACGGCCGCCGGGGTGAAGAAGAACCACCGCGAATGTGCGGTGCCGATGCGCGGGTCGACGTAGTCCGTCAGCGGCTCCTGGGCCGTACATGCCGACAGACAGGCCGTCGCGGAGAAGAGGATCAGTTTGTGCAGGTGTTTTTTCATCGTTGATGTTTGCCGGCGGCCGTTGCGGCCGCCTTTGGGTTATATGGTTTTCTGTTTAATGTATATACATGAGGTGCGTGGCGTCCGTCTATTTCGCGGCGAACCTGCGCAGGGCGAGGGCGCAGCCTGCCAGGTAGAGCATACAGGCCGAAATGACCAGCAGCGAACCGGTCTGGCTGCCCAGGAGGTCGGTCGTGAAGCCCATCAGGGGCGGGATGACGGCGCCGCCGCAGACCCCCGTGATCATCAGCCCCGAAATCTCGTTGGCTTTTTCCGGATGGCATTTCAGCGCCGTCGAGTAGATCACCGAGAAGATGCTCGAGCAGGCGAAGCCGATCAGTCCGACCAGCGCCAGCATTCCCACGGTACCCTGTACGAAGTAGAGGACGGCCATGGCAGCGATGGCTGCGAAGATGTGGATGCGGAAATAACGCACGTCGTTCATGCGCACCAGCAGGATCGAACCGATCAGCGCACCGACCGTGCGGCAGACGAAGTAAACGCTCGATCCGAGTCCGGCCTGCTCGACGGGGTAACCGCCGCGTTCGATCAGCAGCTTGGGCGCCACGGTATTCATCCCCACGTCGACGCCGACGACGAAGACGATCCCGAGGAAGAGGAGGAGTACCGTGCGGTCTTTCAGCAGGGCGAACGTCGCACCGACGGGCGAGGCCTGCGGCGCTTCGGCCTCTTCGCGGATGGGGGTGCACAAGAGCCATGCGGCCGAGAGCAGCGTGATGAGCGCGAAGATCGGGAAGAGGTATTGCCAGTTGCCCAGCGTGCCGGCGGCGAATGCGGCGATGAAGGGGCCGCAGAACGACGAGACGGCCTTGACGACCTGGCCTGCGGTCAGCGAACTGGTCAGCGCGTCCCCCTTGACCACGTTGGTGAGCAGCGGGTTGAGCGATACCTGGAGGATCGTATTGCCGATGCCCAGCAGCACGAATGCCGTCATGCACGTGGCAAGGTTGTAGTGTACGAACGGGATCAGCATACCGACGGCCGTGATGCCGTTGCTGATCTGTACCATGTTCTTGCGGCCGAGGCGGTTCATGGCGAGGGCCGCCGGAATGGAAAGCAGCAGGAACCAGATGAAAACCATCGAGGGGATGAATCCGGCGAGGGTCTCGCTGAGCCCGAAATCTTGCTGGACATAGCTGGTCGAGATACCGACCACGTCGCAGAAGCCCATGACGAAGAAACCGAACAGGACGGGCAGTAATTTGTGGAGTGACTTGTTCATTTGGGTTGTAGTATTTGTCAGCCGTTGATGAATTCGATCGAGTAGGTGAAGCTGTCGGCGCGGTAATAGCCGATGTTATATTCCACCGGGGTGTCGTTTACGTCGAGCACGAAACGTTTGCGGACGAGGATCGGCTCCCCTTCGTTGATGTCGAGCTTTTCGGCCAGCTCCGCGTTTGCGCTGCGGGCATATACCATCTCGCGCGAGGTCTTGACGACGATGCCGTAATTCTTCCGGAGGTTTTCGTAGAGCGGGAGCGCCATGTCCTCTTCTCCGGTCATCGGGATCGCGGGGTTGAAATAGGAGATGAAATAGACGAACGGCAGGTTCGGGCGTCCGCGCAGGCGCTCCAGGCACAGCAGCCTGGCTCCTTCCGGGGCATTGAGAAACTCGGAAGCCTCGGCGGGCGGCGTCTTGCGGCTGATGTGCAGTTCGAAATTCTGCACGACCATGCCCTGTGCGTGCATCTCCTGCGAAAAACTCATCCAGTTGCGGGCGTTGCTCATCACGTTCTGGGGCGCCACGGTCGTCCCGTATCCTTTCTTGCGGATGAGCAGCCCTTCGAACACCAGCCGGTTGATGGCCTGCCGCAGGGTGTTGCGCGAGATGTTCAGTTCTTTGGATAGCTCCACCTCGTTGGGAAGCAGTTTGCCTTTGCGGTACTCTTCCTGCTGGATCATCCGGCGCAGCAGATCCTCGGCCTGCTGGTGCAGCGGTTTGGAAGAGTTCGGGTCGAGTTGTAATTTCATGTCGTTCGGGCTTTTGTGTTATCCCCGGATTATAGCCGTGCCGGGATCGGCGTATAGCATGGCGTGTAGGGCGGTTTGCTGCGGGCATCGGCGCAGGCCTTTCCCGGGGGGGCTTTCCCCTGAGTCATTCCTGAGGGGAATTTTTACCCTGTTCGACCCGCTATGTTCACCTTTGTATCTTGTGTATGTTCTGATATTTGTCAATATGTTCATGCAAATAAACGTAAAATATCCGAATTGTCAAAATCTATGTTCCCGATAATGTCGGTACAGGGCGGATATTTTTTTCAAAAGCCTCGTTCGTTGCCTGTCATTGTCCTGTATTACTGGTGATTGCGTTTTTTGCGGCCGATAGCCGTTTTTTTTGCCCGGGCCGAGCCTGCCCGCGGTTTTGTCCGTATCCGGATGGTGCCGCGCCCAGTCTGCGCCCGGTCGCTGCAGGATGATAGAGGGGGATATTTGTGGATGCAGGGGACGGATTCCGATAAAAAAATAAGGATGGACTTGTGTCCATCCTTACCGGGATTGTGGAGAATACCAGGGTCGAACTGGTGACCTCTTGCATGCCATGCAAGCGCTCTAGCCAACTGAGCTAATCCCCCGTTGTGGGTGCAAAGATAACGGAAATTTTTTTATTTCCAAATAGCGGACGCAAAAAATCAACTGTTGAATTGCCATTGCTACCGTTCGGATAAAGGGTAGGGCCGGAGGCGTCCGCAGCCGTTTTTTCGCCTGCCACGTGGATTATGAGACTGTTGCCGCGTCTTTGCGGGTAGTACCTCCGTCCGTATGGGATGCTAATGCGCGGTGAGGTTTCTGCCGCAGCTGCCTTTGCAAGCCCGTGCGGCCTGTGCCTTCTCCCTGCATATTGCTCCGTGCGTATGGCCGAACCGTCTGCCGGGACGCTGATTTCCGGCTTCGAAAGATACCGAGCTCCGTGAAGGTTGCGCCGTCCTGTCTATGGGGTTACGTTGCTTCGTACCCGACGTTGCGCCGCTCCGTTTTTTTGCTTGCGCCGCTCCAGTTCTGATGTCGCGCGATTTCGTTTTTTGGGTTGCACCGCACCAGCCCAGACATTGCGAGGTTCCGTTTTTGGGGTTGCGCCGCTCCAGCCCTGATGTTGCGCTGTCCTGTCTTTGGGGCGAGCCGCCCCATCCTTGGTGTTGCGCCGTCCGGGGCTTTCGTGCCGGCAGGCGGGGGCTTGCGGCATACAGGAGGGTGCCGGGCGATCCTTCCTCCGGGTTGCCGTTTGTTTGTCCCGCCCCATGGAAAAAGCCGGCGCCTGAAGCGCCGGCTTTCCCATATGCCGGGATGGGCTCCCCGGTCAGTGTCGTGTCCGTTATTCGATCTCCCACGTGGCGCCCGAATGCAGCAACTCGTCCACCGAGCGGATCTTGCTCTGTGCCTTGACCTCCTCGACCTGCCGGGCCACCTCGCGGTCGTAAACCGTGGCGTCCTCGACAGCGCGGATCACGCCCAGGGCAACGGGGTATTCGGGATATTTCATCGCCGCCAGCATCGAGTGCAGCGTCGTGTCGCGCTCGTGGGCGTCGTGCGTCAGCACATCGTCCAGCGTGTAGCCGTCCTGGCCGACGGTCACGACCTTGAGCTTCATGTCCTCGAAGACGATTCCCTTCTCCATGTTGGCCCCGAACAGCATTTTCCCGCCGTGGCGCAGCGTGATCGTACGTTCGGCGCGCGTAGCCTTGTCGGCGGCGAATGCGGCGTGGGTCTTGTCGTTGAAAATCACGCAGTTTTGCAGTACTTCGATCACCGACATGCCTTTGTGCATCGCAGCGGCCACCATGCACTCCTTCGAAAGCTGCACCTCCATGTCGACCGAGCGGGCGAAGAACGTGCCTTTGGCGCCGATCACCAGTTCGCCGGGGTTGAACGGCTTTTCGACCGTGCCGTAGGGCGAGGTCTTGGTGATCTTGCCCAGCTTCGAGGTGGGGGAGTACTGCCCCTTGGTGAGGCCGTAGATCTCGTTGTTGAAGAGTATGACGTTCAGGTCGACATTGCGGCGGATGGCGTGTATGAAGTGGTTGCCGCCGATGGCCAGCGAGTCGCCGTCGCCCGTGGTGACCCAGACGCTGAGGCGCGGGTTGGCGACCTTGACGCCCGTGGCCACGGCGTTGGCGCGGCCGTGCACCGAATGGAACCCGTAGGTCTTCATGTAATAGATGAACCGCGACGAGCAGCCGATGCCCGACACGAACGTGAAAAGGTTGTGCGGCGTGTCGGTCGCGTCGGCGATCTCGGGCAGCGCGCGCTGTACGGCGCTGAGGATGGCGTGGTCGCCGCATCCGGGGCACCAGCGTACCTCCTGGTCGCTTTTGAAATCCGCGGGGGTGTATTTGTATTCTGCCATGGCGTTATTTCAATAAGGATTCGAATTTTTGGCAAAGCTCTGCAACCGTGAAGGGCAGGCCCTCGCACTTGTTGTACTGTTCGTAGCGGAACTCCTGCAAACTCTGGCGCAGGTAGTTGGCGAACTGCCCTTCGTTCAGCTCGCAGACGACGATCTTGCGGAATTTCGAGAATATCTCGCGTACGCCGTGCGGCAGCGGGTTGATGTAGTTGAAATGGCACAGCGAAACGCGCTTGCCTTCGGCGCGCATCTGGTCGACGGCGTTTTGCAGGTGTCCGCGTGTACCTCCCCAGCCGACCACCAGCAGGTCGCCTTCCGGGGCGCCCCATACGGCCTGTGCCGGGATGTCGTCGACGACTTTCGCCACCTTTTCGGCGCGGGTGCGCACCATTTTCTGGTGGTTCGACGGGTCGTGCGAGATACAACCCTTTACGCAGTCCTTTTCGAGGCCGCCGACACGGTGTTCCAGTCCCGTCTTGCCGGGGAATGCCCAGCCGCGGGCCAGGTTTTCGTTGCGCACGTAGGGCATGAAACCGCCTTCGGGGGCCTCGTCCACGATCGGCGGGGTGATGGCCGGGTAGTCCTTCATCGCAGGGATGCGCCACGGCTCCGAGCCGTTGGCGATGAACCCGTCGGTCAGCAGGATCACGGGGGTCATATGCTCCATGGCCAGGCGCCCGGCCTCGAATGCGTAGTGGAAACAGTCGCTGGGCGACGATGCCGCCACGACGATCACGGGGCACTCGCCGTTGCGGCCGTAGAGCGCCTGCGAGAGGTCGCTCTGCTCGGTCTTGGTCGGAAGTCCCGTCGAGGGGCCGCCGCGCTGTACGTCGACCACCACCAGCGGCAGCTCAGTCATCACGGCCAGTCCCAGCGCCTCGCTCTTGAGCGACAGGCCGGGGCCCGAGGTGGTCGTCACGGCGAAGTTGCCGGCGAAGGCTGCGCCGATGGCGGTGCAGATGCCCGCGATTTCGTCTTCGGCCTGGACGGTCTTCACCCCGAGGTCTTTGCGCTTGGCCAGCTCTTCGAGGATTACGGTGGCCGGGGTGATCGGGTACGAGCCGCAGAAGAGCGGCAATCCGGCCTTTTCGGCTGCGGCGCACAGTCCCCATGCCGTGGCGACGTTGCCGCTGATCGAGCGGTAGGTGCCCTTTTCGAGCGGTGCGGGCGCTACGGTATAGGTGTTTGCGAACTGGTGCGTATTGGCTGCGTAGTTGTATCCCGCCTGGATGGCCAGCTTGTTGGCTTCGGCGATGGCGGGGTTCTTCTTTGCGAATTTGGTTTCGATGTATTTGAATGCGTAAGCCTCCGGCCGGTCGAACAGGTAGAAGCAGATACCCAGTGCGAACATGTTTTTGCACTTGGTCACGCTCTTGTTGTCGAGGCCGGTCTCCCGGAGCGCGTCGCGCGTCATCGTGGTGATGCCGGGGATTACTACGTTGTACTCGTCGAGTTTCAGCTCGGCGATGGGGTCGAGCGTGGCGAAGCACGCCTTTTTGAGGTGGTCTTCGGTGATCGAATCGCCGTCGATGATGACCGTCGCACCCGGTTTGAGCCATTTGCGGTTGGCCTTGAGCGCTGCGGGGTTCATCGCTACCAGCACGTCGCAGTAGTCGCCGGGATTCAGTTCCCGGTGGCTGCCGAAGTGAACCTGGAATCCCGATACGCCCGCCACGGTACCCTGCGGCGCGCGGATTTCGGCGGGGTAGTCGGGGAAGGTCGAGATCCCGTTCCCGAGCAGCGCCGAGGTGTCTGAGAAAAGCGTGCCCGTAAGCTGCATGCCGTCGCCCGAGTCGCCGGAAAAGCAGATCACGACATCCTGCAACTCCCGTACATTGGTTTTGTCCATGTCTTGTTTCGGATTAGTAGGGTTTTGAAAACAATATCACAAATATATAAATTTATTGTCAGATTGTTCACGACGGGTGACTTTTTTGCAGCCCGTATCCGCCGGGTTTTTCTCTTTGCGCCTCCGTGTTGCTGATAATCCTGCTTTCGGCGGCTCGTTTTGCGTTTTATTTGTTACCGGATTTGTGAATTTGGTTGCGATTTGATAGCGGCCTTATTATTAAAATTTTTTGCGAATGCTGCTTCCGGATTGTAAGTACTGCTCCGGATTTTTCGCTGTAATTTGCCTTCTTCCGTTCTCCCTGCTGTTGCTTCCGCCGCTGTTCCCGTCTTGCCCCGCTGCTGTTTCTGTCTTGCCCCGCCGCTGTTTCTGGCGTTGTTCTTTCTGCTGTTTCGGCTGGTCTTGCATTGTTCCCGTTCTGCTCCCACTGCTGTTCCTGCCGTTGTTCTTTCTGCTGCCCCGGCTGCTCCTGCGCTGTTCCCGTGGCTCTTCCCGCCGCTTTTTTGTCGCTTCCTTCGCCGAACTTCCCGTGCCGTCCCATGCGCCCTGTCCCGCCCCGGACAGCATCCGGACAGCCCCCCGTTCCGGGCACGCAACCCGCATTGGGGGTTATACGAAAGGCCGCTGCAAAATTGCGTTGCAGCGGCCTCGTTGCCGTAACGTGTTTGTTATGCCGCATCCGGCCGGGGAATCTTACGGGCGCTGGCCCGGAAAATCTTGCGGGGTGCCTGTCCGGCGTATTTTGCATGGGCGCCCGTGATCCCCGCGTGGTTCGGTTGCCGGGGCGGGCAGGCTTGGACGTCTACCGGATACGGTTTCGGACGTAAACGAGTTTCAGCTCCTTATTTTCCGACGGGCGCTCTTCGATCTCGACTATTTTCGAAAGGGATTTTACCAGCAGCGACAGTTTTTTGTACCCGTAATTGCGGGGGTCGAAATCCGGCATCTTCTTGGTGAGTACCCCGCCCACGATTCCGAGGAAGGCCCAGCCGCTGTCGTCGGCGGCGTCTTCGATCGTGTTTGCGAGCAGTGTTTTGAAATCCTCGTCGATCGGACGAATGATCGGCTGGGGCTGTGCCGTATCCGGAGTCGGAGCGGCCTTCTTCTCCGCAGCGGCGGGTTCTGCGGGGGCTGCCTCCGCAGCAACGTGTTCCGCGACGGCTGCTTCCGGCATGTCTGTTTCGGGTGCATTGCGCCCCTGATGTTTTTTCGCGGGCTTTTTCGGTGCCGCAGCTTTGGCTGCCGGCGCCGTTGCCGGCGTAACGGCCGTTGTCGGTGCCGGTGCGGGCTGTCCGAGTATCTCAACATAGATGAATTTGTCGCACGATTTGATGAACGGCTTGGGGGTTTTCTTTTCTCCGAAACCGAGCACCTCCCGTCCCGATTCTCGGATGCGGCTTGCCAGGCGGGTGTAGTCGCTGTCGCTCGACACGATGCAGAATCCGTTGACCGACTCTTTGTGCAGGATGTCCATCGCGTCGATTATCAGCGCCGAATCCGTCGCGTTCTTGCCTGTCGTGTAGGCGTATTGCTGGATCGGGGTGATCGAATTCTCGAGCAGCACGCTTTTCCATGCCGCGAACTTCGGGTCGGTGAAATCGCCGTAGATACGCTTGATCGTCGGCGTGCCGTAGTTGGCGATTTCGTCGAGTATGTCCTTGATTTTCCGGTGCGAGATGTTGTCGGCGTCGATCAGCACCGCGAATTTTTTATCGGATAGTTCCATGTCGGGTCTGTTTTATTTCCGAAAGATACGAATTTTTTTGGATTCGGGATGCCGATCCATCTTCTTTCGTGGCTGGCTCCGGGTTCCGCCCTTCCCGCTTCTGCTGTGCCGTTTTTGCAGTACGGCGCCCGGCAGCGGGTTTGCCTCGACGTTCGTCGTGCGCTGCCGCCGGGACAGTTTCCCGGGAGAGACGGGCGGGCGCCCCGTTCTGAGTCGCTTCGCTGCGGCCTGCTCGCTGCGGCAGCCGCAGGGCATTGCCCGCATTGCATGATAAAGGCGCAAGCAGGCGTGCGCGTTCGTCGTGCCTGCTTCCGCCTCTGTTTCGGGGCTTGTCCGCCCCTGTCCGGGCCCGCTACCGGATCGAGTTCATCCTGATGCTGGCCTTGACCAGCGCGATTGCCCTTATGCGGTTGATCGCCACGTCCTTGTCTGCGTGGTGCGGGTTCTGGCTCACGAGTTTCACATACCCCTCGCGGTCGGATTTCTGAATGTATTTCACCGTCACGTACTCCTCGCCGTCGATGTCGATCGACAGCAGATACATGTCGCCCCAGAAGATGTCGTTGATGTCGCCCAGTTGTTTGTAAAGTACGATGTCGCCGCTTTTGAGCAGCGGGTACATCGAATCCCCAACGATATATATGGCGCCGTCGCATTTGGGCAGGTTGGGAATGTGGATGAAATTCACGGGTTTGGCCTGCGCCTGGTCGGCGAACAGCGGTACCAGCCCCGCCGTGCCCTCGATCGAGTAGAGAGGCACGCTCT
>OMGF01001330.1_pt1 | contig 16120 bp, 19 predicted proteins | sample 1645861 | NCBI WGS metagenome assembly OMGF01 (sample SAMN05578586, study PRJEB25193) | human gut metagenome | biome: Human Microbiome; feature: human-associated habitat; material: feces | host: Homo sapiens | place: USA:Birmingham
AACCCTGACGGTTCCCTTTCACACTATCCTTCCCTCCGAATCCTTCGGCAGGAGGGGTTATCGACAGCCTCGGCGGCGGTCCCACATGGGACCGCCGCCGCCTTTGTATTTTTAGTTACCGCCGAACTCGTGGAAGAAGCGGTCGTGGATGACCTGCACTGCCCGGTCGGCCTCGTTGATATCCACCAGGACGGACACCTTGATCTCGCTGGTGGAGATCATGCTGATATTGATGCCCGCATTGTACAGGGCCTCAAACATTTTGGCCGCCACGCCGGGGTTGTGGACCATGCCCGCTCCCACGATGGAGACCTTGGCAATTTTGTCGTTGACATCCACATGGTCGAACTGAAGGAAATCCCTGTGCTCATCCAGGAGCTGCTTGCAGCGCTCCACATCCTGAATGCTCACGGTGAAGCTGATATCCTTAGTATTATTGCGGCCGATGGACTGGAGTATGAGGTCCACATTGATCCGCTCCTTGGCCAGCAGGGAGAAGATCTTGAAAGCGATGCCCGGCTCGTCGGCCAGCCCTACCACGGCCACACGGGCCACATTTTTATCGCAGGCTACGCCGCTGACGTGCAGTTTTTCCATGGTTTTTGCAACCTCCTTGACTTTGGTGCCGGGCTTGCCGGAAAAGCTGGAGAGAACCTCCAGGTTGACGCCGTAGCGCTTGGCCATCTCCACCGAACGGTTGTGGAGCACCTGGGCGCCCAGGGTGGCCAGCTCCAGCATCTCGTCGTAGGTGATCTCCTCCAGCTTCCGCGCCCCTTTGACGTGGCGGGGATCTGCGGTGTAGACGCCGTCCACGTCGGTATAAATCTGGCAGAGATCCGCGTGGAGCACAGCGGCCAGGGCCACCGCCGAGGTATCGGAGCCGCCCCGGCCCAGGGTGGTGATATCCTCATACTTGTTGAGGCCCTGGAAGCCGGTGACGATGACAATGGTGTTCTTGTCCAGCTCGGCCAGCACCCGCTCCGTATCGATGCGCTTGATGCGGGCGTCGCCATAGGAGGAGTTGGTGCGGAAGCCCGCCTGCCAGCCCGTCAGGGAGACCACCGGGTAGCCCATGGCCTCGATGGCCATGGCGCACAGGGAGCAGGAGATCTGCTCGCCGGTGGACAGCAGCATATCCATCTCCCGCTTGGAGGCGTTGGGGTTGATCTCCGCGGCCTTGGCAATCAGATCATCCGTGGTGTCGCCCTGGGCGGAGAGGACCGCCACGACCCGGTGGCCCCGGCGGTAGGTCTCGGTTATGATGCGGGCCACGTTGCGGATGCGGTCGGCATCCGCAACGGAGCTGCCGCCGAATTTTTGAACGATGAGTCCCATTGGTATATGTACCCCCTAAATCAGGAATATCCGTCCGTCGCGGAGGAGGCGCGCTCCTCCGCGACATTCTATGCGCTCAGTCCAGCACCCGGAACATGGAGCCGGGCGTCATACCCGTCAGCCGGGCCTCCAGGGCAGCCCGGGTCATGGGCGGGGTGACCAGCGCGAACTCGTCCGCCGGCGCTCCGGGGCGGCTCAGCCGGGTACTGTCCGGGAAGGCGGCCTCCGCCGCCTGTACCCCGGTCCCCCGGAGGTACCAGCGGCTCTCCAGCCCGTCGGGCGGCACCGCCGTATCGTCCCCGCCCTCGGCCCAGAACATCCGCTTCTTCTCGTCCCGGTGCTTGGCCGCGTCGATCACGTCGGCCACCACGGCGGAGGCGGTGGGCAGCTTGCCCGCCCCCCGGCCGTAGAACATCACATCGCCGATGGCGTTGCCCCGTACGGCGATGGCGTTGAATACATCCTCCACACCGGAGAGGGGGTTCTCCCGGTCCACCAGGTGTGGGGCCACATAGGCGCACACCTTCCCGTCGGTCCGGCGAATAGCCCGCCCCAGCAGCTTGAGCTTCTTTCCACAGGAGTCGGCATAGGCCACGTCGGCCAGGGTGACGCCGGTGATGCCCTCCGTGGGCACCTGCCGGGGGTAAATATGCCGCCCGAAAGCCAGGGAGGCCAGGATGCAGATCTTCCGGCAGGCGTCGTGGCCCTCAATGTCGGCGGTGGGGTCCTGCTCGGCGTAGCCGTTGGCCTGAGCCTCCCTCAGAGCGTCGTCAAAGCTCAGCCCCGCCCGGACCATACGGGTGAGGATATAGTTGGTCGTACCGTTGAGGATACCGGTGATCTCCTCGATCTCGTTGGCGGCCAGGCACTGGTTCAGGGGGCGGATGATGGGGATGCCGCCGCCCACACTGGCCTCAAACAGATAGCTGACCCCCTTCTCCTGGGCCAGCCGCAGCAGCTCGCAGCCGTGCTCCGCCACCAGCTCCTTGTTGGAGGTAATGACACTTTTGCCCGCCTGCAGGGCCCGGCGGGTGAAATCCAGCGCCGCCTTGGCCCCGCCGATGGTTTCCACCACGATGGACACCTCAGGGTCCTGCTCAATCACGGAAAAATCATGCACCACCTTGCCTGCAAAGGGGCTGTCTGGGAAATCCCGCACATCCAGAATATATTTCAGGCGGATCAGATCATCCACCTTGCCCTCAATGTGCCGTCCGTTGGTGTCCAGCACTTCAGCCACACCGGAGCCCACCACGCCAAATCCTAAAATTGCCACGTTCACCATTCTGTCTTCCTCCTGTCCGGGCCGTCAGCCCGCCAAAATCTCACAGCGCAGGACTCCCTCTATCTCCAGGGCCTGGTTCAGTAACTCCTCCAGCGCGATGCGCAGCCCCGAGGTCTCCGCCCCCACCGTCACCGCAGCACAGCCGTTGCTTGGTATGGACTGGTTGATAGTGAGAATATTCCCACCCGTCTGGGCAAAGATATTCAAGACGGCGGACAGCACCCCTGGTTCGTCCTTGAGCAGGAACTGAAAGGTGACGATCCGCCCATGCAGCATGTCATTGAAGGGCCGCACCGCATCCTTGTATTTATAAAATGCGCTGCGGCTGATGCCCACCCGCCGGGTGGCCAAGTGGACCGTGTCCACCTCGCCGGTTTCCAACAGCCGCTTGGCCTCCGCCACCTTCAGAAAAATCTCTGGCAGTGCGCTGGACTCCACGATGAAATAACTGGGTGACTTACCCATTCTATGTACCTCCCGCCCATATGTCCACGTGAGAAAGCCATTTGTTTATCCTTTGTGGTCTATTGTAGCACACCCTCCCGCCCGCCGCAAGGGCAAAGCCCCTGCCAACTCTGCCGATTTCTGCCGATCCGCCCATGCCGTTTTTGTGTATTCTCACCGATTTTCAGGAGAGGAGGCTGTCTTTTGCCGGAAAACAGACACCTGCGCTTTCTGCTCCGCCTGCTCTATGCCGCCCTGGCCCTGGCCGGATTGTGGCTGGCCCTGCGCTTTCTCCTCCCCTGGCTGCTCCCCTTCCTGCTGGCCTTCGGCCTTGCCGCCCTGCTGGAGCCCGCCGTACGCCTTCTGATGGAGCGCCTGCACCTGCCCCGGCGGGGCGCCGCCGCACTGTGTACCGCGGCTCTCACCGCCGCTGTTCTGGGAGGGCTGGCGCTGGTGGTATGGCGGGTAGGCTACGAACTCTCCCTGCTGTTGGGCCGCCTGCCCACCCTGCTGGCCGGGCTGCCCACGCTGGCCGACGGGCTGGAGCGCTGGGCCTACCGGTTCCTCATCGCCCTGCCCGTTCAGTTCCAAACCCTGGCCCGTGATGCCCTGGAGGGCCTTCTGGAGCAGGGCATTGCCCTGCCCAACCGCTTTTATGACGCCCTGGCCGGGGCGGTGACAGGGCTGGCTTCGGCCCTTCCCGCCGCCGCTCTTTTCCTCTTTACGACAGTTTTGGCCACCTATTTCACCAGCGCAGGCCGTCCCGCTCTGCTGGACGGCCTGCGCCGCCGCCTTCCCCCGCCGTGGCGGACACGGCTGGGCCGGGTGGCCGGCGGTCTGAGGGAGGCGCTGGGCGGCTGGCTGAAAGCCCAGGGCCTGCTGATGCTGATCACCTTCGGCGAGCTCGCCGCCGGTTTCCTGCTGCTGCGGGTGGAGCTGTCCCTCCTTCTGGCCGGACTTGTGGCTCTGGTGGACGCCCTGCCGGTCTTCGGTACAGGCACCGTACTGCTGCCCTGGGCAGTGCTCGCCCTGTTGGGGGGCGACGTGCGGATGAGCGTGGGCCTGCTGGTGCTTTACTCCGTTATCTCTCTCGTGCGAAGCCTGCTGGAGCCCCGTCTGGTGGGGGCGCGGGTGGGGCTCCCTCCCCTGGCTGCCCTGGTCTGCATGTATGTGGGCTTTCAGGCGCTCGGAGTTCTTGGAATGCTTCTCGCCCCACTGGCCGCCGTGCTGGCCCGGCAGCTCTGGGATTCCGGCCTCCTGCACAGCCTGTTCGGACCTTAAGCAAACAGCCCGCGGCACATGCCGCGGGCTGTTTGTTTCTTTATTTCGTACCATCCGCCGGGATATAGGGCTCGTCCGGGGGCGTCTCCACCGGCGTGGGTACGGGAGACGGTGTGGGGCTTGTGCTGGTCTCGGGTGGATTGGGCTGGCCGCTCTCCCCGGGAGACGGGGTCTCAGACGGCTGTCCCGCGTTGGGCCAGGTGGCCGGGTTCTCCGGGTCAAAATTCTCGTACCTGGGGTCGTTGACCGGCGGCCAGGTGGAGGGATCACTGATCACAAAGCTGTTGGGATCATACTCCTCCGGCTCCTGGGGCTGGGGCGCGGTGGTGTGGACGTCACAGGTCCCCTGGGCCTCCAGGAAGCTGTAGAGGTAACTGCTGTCCTTGGCGGCGGCCCCGCCCACGCTCTCCCGGCTGTAATCCAGGATGCCGATGGTCTTGACCGTGCCCTCCGTGACTCCTGCGCCCTCGTCGGCCTGCCGGGGACAAAACTCTCCCGCCAGATGATACAGGCCCTCAATCGCCGTGCCGTCGCCGCCCAGCACCGGGCTGCCGGTGCAAACCTCCACCTCCTTGTGGAGACTACAGGTTTCGGCGGGCACGTCGTCGCTGAACAAGGTGAAGGTGCGGGCCCGGCTGCCTCTGGGATCGTTCAGGCAGGCCTCAGTGGCCCGCAGGCCGCTGTCCATGCAGATGCTGACGCTCTTCTGTTCACTGCCGGCGGCCGGGAAGGACTTGTTCTCCAGCCCCTCATGGATGGGGGCCATGACCTTCTTCCACATGGACACAGCCGGGTTATTGCTGGAGCTGATGCGCTCCGGGTTGTTATAGCCCACCCAGACCGCGGCGGTATAGTAGGGAGTATAGCCCACAAACCACTTATCGTTATTGGAGTTGGTGGTGCCGGTCTTGCCGGCCACCGTCATACCTGAGAGCTGGGCCCCGGTGCCGGTTGCCCCGCCGAATTTCCCTGTAACCACATTTTTCAGCATGTCGTTGATATACCAGGTGGTCTCCTCGGAGAGAACCGCCTCGGGCTGATTCTGGGTATTGTCCAGCAGAACCTCCTCCGTGCCGTCGTCCAGCACACGGGTGACCTTGGTGTAGGTGCGGGGCTCCACATACAGGCCGTTGCGTGGGAACACGGAGTAGGCGGCGGCCATGTCTACCACACTCACGCCGTCGGTGGGGCCGCCCAGAGCGAGCTGGCTGGCCCCCAGGTCGTTCATCACCTGTCCGTTGACGGTGCGGCCGTCCTCCAGATCGATATGGAACTTCTCCTCCATGAACTGGAAGGAATTCTTCACACCCAGGTTCTGTAGGGTGCGCACGGCCACCGGGTTGGAGGACACCTCCAGCGCCGCCGCTACGGTCATCCTCCCCCGGTAGGTCTGGGGGTTGTTCAGCGGCCAGGCCTTGCCGCTGAGGAGCTGCACCGGATAGTCGTCAAAAGCGGATGCAGGACTGATCACCCCGCTCTCCAGAGCGGGCGCATAGACGCTCAGCGGCTTGATGGAGGAGCCCGGCTGCCGCAGGGAGCGGCTGGCGTAGTTCCAGCCCCGGTTGCTGCTCTTTTCGCCTAGGGCGCCGGCCAGCCCAACGATGTTGCCCTGGGGGTCAATGATTACGATGGCCGACTGGATCGCCTGCCCCGACTTGCTGGTGAGCTGAAGGTTGCTGCGGTCGGAGTAGACCGACTCCACGATGGACTGGATCTCCGGGTCCACACAGGCGTAAATATTCAGTCCGCCGGAGGTGACCATGTCGGAGGCCACCTGCTCGGAGTAGCCGTACTTCTCTATGAGGTCGTTCATCACGTCGGTGATGACCTGCTCATCATACCAGTTGTAGATGGTGGCGGGCCTGGCCTCATTGGTGCTCCGTTCCAGATGGGAGGCCAGATCATCAATTTCGGCCATGGCCTCGTCGTACTCGGACTGGTTGATGCTCCCCAGCTCCAGCATCTTGCCCAGAACCAGCCTTGCGCGGTACTGGTTGTTCTCCAGATAGCGATAGGGATTGTAGGCCGAGGGGTTGTTGGTGATGGAGATCAGGCTGGCGCACTCGGCCAGATCCAACTCCGACAGCTCCTTGCCGAAGTAGTTCTGGGCCGCCGTGGCCACGCCGTAGCAGCCCTCTCCCAGGTAAATATAGTTGAGGTACCACTCCAGAATCTGCTCCTTGGAGTAGGTCTTGTCAAAGTCCAAGGCGGTAAAGATCTCCAGAATCTTCCGTTTTACCGTCACATCGTCGTACTGGGTGGCATTCTTGATGAGCTGCTGGGTGATGGTGGAGCCGCCCTGAATATCGCCGCCGGTGAACATGAGCAGCACCCCCTTGAGGGTACGCTTCCAGTTGACGCCGTGGTGCTTCCAGAACGTCTCGTCCTCGATGGCCACGGTGGCGTTGATCAGATTATCTGGGATCTCCTCAAAGTCGACCAGTTGGCGGTTTTCTGTTCCATGGAGGGACAGGTGCTCCACATATTCCCCCGTAGTGGAATCCTTATAATAAATCGTACTGGTCTGGTTCATGACGAAATTGGCCTCCAGATGGGCCTGCGGGATGATGACCGTCTTGATGTAGACCGCGGCAAAGCAGAGCAGGATAGCCCCCGTGATCACGCAGATCAGGAGGAAGGTGCCCAGCACCTTCCCTACCGTGCCCGCAACCACCGCAGCCGTGGACGGCCGCCTCCGCTTCCGGCCCCGGTTCGGATTGGGGCCCTGATTGGATGTTGACGCCAAAATGACACCTCCGTTTTTCGGTGGAACACGTATGCTTGCAGGATCGCCTCATCACATGCGGCGATTGCTGATATTATAGCATATTCCTCCAGCTTGTCCACCCTAATTCTTTCCAATAAAGGATGAATATAGGCTTCGTCAAAAATTTGGCAGATCCCACTCTTGCATTTTTGGGCGCAACAGGCTACAATAAGAGACGAAGAAAAGGAAGGTATGGTGCCCAATATGAGTGAAGAATTTGGCCCTGATTTCATCACCGTCACTGATGAGGACGGCAATGAATTTGAGCTGGAGCATCTGGACACACTAGAGTACAACGGCCAGACCTACATGGCCTTTTTCCCGGCCGTGGAGGGGAAAGAGGACGGCTCTGTAGAGGATGTGGATCTGGATGAGGAATACGGCCTGGTGATCCTCAAGGTGATCGAGGCAGACGGCGAGGAACAGCTCTCCACCCTGGACAGTGAGGAGGAGCTGGAGCTGGTGTATCAGCAGTTTATGGAGTCCCTCTTCGCGGAGGAGGACGGCTCGGACGCATAATTTTTTCCTGCTCGGTGCGTGACGGGTTTTATTTAAACCCACATCTCTGAAACGGGATGCCCACCTCATGGCGTGGACTGCAGGCCTCCCGGCGCCCCTCCGAGGGACGGCTGGAAGTTGGAAGCAACGAAGCGACATGGAGGCAACCCACCTGCCACTTTGTGCAGGTTTTAAATGGATCCGCACGGCCAGAGCGGGGCCCCCACGAAACGCTGTTTCGTGGGGTTTTTCTTATTTCCGGCATTTGAACAAAGTGTAAAACCTGTTTTCGCTCTTGAAAGAGTGCGGCATTTCCTGTATAATGTCAGAATGTCTATAGCCAGGCCCCCTGCTCCCGCGGGGGGACACTTATGAGAGGACTGAAGCTACAAATGAGCGCATCCAGAGAAAAGAAATCGCGCCAGAGCGACCCGACACAGGGCCTGACTCAAAAGGAGAGGAAGGAGCTCCAGGAGCAGCAGGCCGCCAAGCGCAAGGCCGTTGTCTATACGGTCATCGGTGTCATTGTTGCCGTGCTGGTGGCCGCCCTGCTGATCTGGCACTCCGGCATCTTCCAGCGCGGCAAGACCGCTCTGACGGTGGGCGGCCGCGATTACTCCGTCACCGATGTCAACTATTATTTCACCTATTATATGAATCAGGCATACAGCACCAGCGGCGGCGCTTTTGATCCCAGCAAGGATCTCCGAACCCAGTATACGGACGAGGAGCAGACCAAGAGCTACTTTGACCAGTTCCTGGACAGTACCATTGAGCAGTTGAAGAAGATCTCTGCCCTGGAGACCGCCGCCTCTGAGGCCGGCTACACCCTGTCCGACGATGACAAGGCCTATGTGGATGAGGCCATCTCCTCCACCAAAAAGGCTGCCGAGTCCTACGGCTATGCCTATGACGGCTATCTGAAGGCCATGTACGGCAAGTATATGACCCCCTCCGCCTTCAAGACCTGTGTGGAGCGGGAAGCTCTGGTGAACGGTTACCAGAGCGCCTACGCCGACAGCCTGGGCATTACCGACGAGGACATTCAGGCCTACTATGAGGAGAATGCCTCCACGCTGGACACCTACGACTACCGCTATATCTATCTCAGCGGCAAGGCCGCGTCCACCACCGACGAGGACGGCAACACGGTGGAGCCCACTGAAGAGGAGACGAAGGCCGCCATGGAGGCTGCCAAGGCCAAGGCCGATGCGTTTGTGGCTGCGGTGAATTCCTCCGATGACAAGGAAACTGCCTTTGCCGAGCTGGCCCCCGACTATGTGTCTGAGGACGACAAGGAGGACTATGAGGCGGATCCCGACGCCTCCCTGCACACCGGCACGGTGGGCAGCAGCCTCTCCTATCAGAGCTTTGGCGAATGGCTGATGGATGACAGCCGCGCCAGCGGCGATGTGGGTGTGGTGGAGTCCAGCTCCGGCTACTACGCCGTCATGCTGTTGAACCGCTACCGGGATGAGACTGCCACTGCTGACATCCGACACATTCTCATCAAGGCCGAGGTGGCCGATGCCGATGACCCCGCCACCGAGGACGTGGACGAGAGCAAGGTGCCCACTCAGGAGGCCCTGGACGCCGCCAAGGCCGAGGCCGAGGACATCCTGGCCCAGTGGGAGGCGGGCGACAAGACCGCCGAGTCCTTCGGCGCGCTGGCCGAGGAATACTCCGACGATCCCGGCTCCAACACCAACGGCGGCCTGTACGAGCAGGTCGCGCCCGGCGTGATGTTCGAGGGCTTCAACGACTGGATCTTTGCCGACGGCCGCGCCATCGGCGACACCGGTCTGGTGGAGAATCCCCAGGACGGCCAGCAGGGCTGGCACATCATCTACCTGGAGGGCTGGGACGAGCCCGTCTGGAAGCTCACCGGCAAGAACGCGCTGACCAATGAGAAGCTGAACACCTGGCTGGAGGGCCTGACGGAAAACATGGAGGCCACCCAGGGCGCCGGCGTCAAGTACCTCGGCGAGTAAGAGACATCATGGGACAGGCGGGCGGAGCGCTGCTCCGTCCGCCTGTTTTTGGAAAGGGATGAACTGCATGGACGAGAGGTTTCTCCGCACAGAGATGCTTTTGGGCCCCCAGGCCATGGAGCGCCTGGCTGCCGCCCACGTGGCCGTGTTCGGTCTGGGCGGCGTGGGAAGCTGGTGCGCCGAGGCCCTGGCCCGCTCCGGCGTAGGCGCCCTCACGCTGGTGGACCACGACACGGTGGGTCTGACCAACCTGAACCGCCAGGTGGAGGCCACCCGCTCCACCCTGGGCCAGCCCAAGGCCCAGGCCATGGCCGACCGTATCCGCGACATCAATCCGGACTGCCGCCTCACCATCCGGGCGGAGAAGTATGAGGCGGGGCGGCGGGAGGACTTCTTCGACCAGCCGCTGGACTACATTGTGGACTGCATCGACCTGGTGTCCTGCAAACTGGATTTGATCGAGACCGCCCTCACCCGGGGCGTCCCCATCGTCTCCTCCCTGGGCACAGGCAACAAGCTGGACCCCGGCCTGTTCCGTATCACCGACCTGTCGAAAACCGAGGGCTGCCCCCTGGCCCGGGTGGTACGCAAGGAGCTGCGCGCCCGCGGCATCCTCCACCACCGGGTCCTCTGGTCGCCGGAGGAGCCGAAGGCCGCCCTCCAGCGGGAGGCGCCGCCCCCCGGCCGCCGCTCCGTCCCCGGCAGCGTGGCCTGGGTGCCTCCGGTGGCCGGGCTCATGCTGGCCGGAGAAGTGGTCCTGTCCCTTGCCGGGCTGCACGTATAAAAACATCCCTCCATTGGTAAACTAAAGCCAATGGAGGGATGTTTTTTGACGCAGAAAAAAGGCTCACGGCTCCGCAGCGCGGCGGCTGGCGGAGCGGCCGGGCTGGCCAACGGCTTTTTCGGGGGCGGCGGGGGGATGCTGCTGGTGCCCCTCCTCACCCGCTGGTGTGGACTGGAGCAGCGCCGCGCCTTCGCCACGTCCATCGCCATTATCCTCCCCCTGTGCGCACTCTCGTCCGTTATCTACTGGTTTCGGGGCGGACTGGACTTTGGGCTGGCCCTCCCCTATCTGGCCGGCGGCCTGCTGGGCGGCTTCGTGGGCGGAAGGGTATTCAAGAAGCTGAATATGGTCTGGCTCCGCCGCGCCTTTGCCCTGCTTATCCTCTACGGCGGCGTCAAGGCGCTGTTCTTCTGATGGCGTGGCCCATCTCCCTCCTGGCCGGCGCCGTCACCGGCGTGCTCTCCGGCTTCGGAATCGGCGGCGGCACCCTGCTGCTCATCTATATGACCGCCTTCGCCGGGGTGCCCCAGAATCTGGCCCAGGGCGTCAACCTGCTCTACTTTCTCCCCACTGCCGCCACCGCCCTGCCCGCCCACATCAAAAATGGCTATATCGACCGTCAGACCGTCTGGCCCGCCGTCCTGGCCGGGCTGGCTGGCACCGCTCTGGCCGCCTGGGCCGCCACCAGCCTGGATGTGGAGCTGCTCCACCGCTGCTTCGGCGGTTTCCTGATCGTGGTGGGGCTGCGGGAGCTGTTCAGCCGCTCGTAGGGATATCCATACGAACCATGTAGGGGCGGCCTTTATGGCCGCCCGCGGGCGACCACAAGGGTCGCCCCTTCATCCGCCCCGCCGCCTGAACGTCAGATATCCCTCCAGAATCAGCGTCGCCGCCACCGCGTCCACGGTTTTCTTATGCTGCTTCATCCGCTTGCCCGAGGCGTGGAGGATGCCGTGGGCCTCCACCGTGGTGCGGCGCTCATCCCAGAGCACCGGCTTGAGGCCGCAGACCTCCTCCAGCCGGGCGGCAAAGGCCCGGTAGAGCTCCGCCCGGGGCCCCTCGGTGCCGTCCATGTTCCGGGGGAAGCCCATTACCAGCTCGTCCACACTGTGCTCTTTCGCAAGGCGGGCCAGCTCCTCCGCCACCACCCCCTCCTTCCGGCTCTGGATCACCGTGGTGTAGCCGGCCAGCAGGCCGGTGGGATCGGAGATTGCCACTCCGGTGCGGGCATCGCCGTAATCGATGGCCATAATACGCAAATCTACCACTCCTTTTCCGTACCACTATAGCGTACTTTTTGGGAAAAAACAAGGAAAAAGCGCTTGACTTCCCATATGAGCTGTGATAGACTTGATACACCTATGAAAAAGGGCTCTTTTTTTGTGCGCATTTTTACGGTGTGATGACGTACAAAACCCTTCCCTCACTGTGAGGACATAGGGAGGCAAGCATGCCGAATCCGCACCGTGACGTAACATAGTGGGCGCAGTCTATGCGCCTTTACGTTGCTGGATTCGGCCCAAGGGCTGTGTCCAGCTTTTTTGCTGCGCGCGGTCAAACAATGAAGGAGGTGCCGAACATGGCGAAGGCCGGCAACCGGGTGAAGATCACTCTGCGCTGCTCCGAGTGCAAGCAGCGGAACTACAACACCAACAAGAACAAGAAGAACACTCCCGACCGTCTGGAATTGAACAAGTACTGCCCCTTCTGCAGGAAGCACACGGTTCATAACGAAACCAAGTAATGAGTGCTGCTATGGCTCAGAAGAAAGAAGGGTTAAACGGAATGTCTGAAAACGAGAAGCTCGAGCAGGCCGCCGACCAGGCTGCCGACAAGCCCGCGAAAACCGATAAGAAAAAGGACGTCAAGGCTGACAAGAAGAAGCCCGGCGTGTTCGCTCGCATCGGCAAGTGGTTCAAGGATATGAAGAGCGAGCTGAAGAAGGTCCAGTGGCCCACCCGCAAGCAGACCGTCAACAACACCGTCATCGTGATCATCTGCTGCATCATCGTTGGCATCTGTATCTGGCTGTTCGATGCCCTCGCCGGCGCCGTGATTACCGCCCTGCTGGATCTCTTTGGTAAGGGTTAAGGTGCGACATGGCTGACAATGCGAAGTGGTATGTGGTTCATACCTATTCCGGCTATGAGAACACCGTGGCCGCCAGTATCGAGAAGGCTGTGGAGAACCGCGGCCTGCGCGACTTGATTCAGGAGGTCAGCATCCCCCTGGAGACGGTCACCGAGATCACGGATAACGGCCCAAAAACCGTGGAGCGCAAGGTCTTCCCCGGCTACGTGCTGGTGAAGATGGTGATGACCGACGACACGTGGCATCTGGTGCGCAACATCCGCGGTGCAACCGGCTTTGTCGGCTCTGGCAACAAGGCCATCCCCCTGACGGACGAGGAGATCTCCGCCCTGGGCGTGGAAAAGCGCGAGGTGGTGGTCGGCTATCAGGTGGGCGACAACGTCAAAATCACCGACGGTGCTCTGGAGTCCTTCCTGGGCACGGTCGAGGAGATCGACCTGGACCGCAGCAAGGTCCGGGTGGTGGTCTCCATGTTCGGCCGCGAAACCCCCGTCGAGCTGGAGCTGGATCAGGTAGAACCTGTCCAGGACTGAGCTCCGGGCCGGGCGGCCCATTCCCCGCACGTGGGAGGGACTGCACCGCAGTTCCGCTTCCAACCACATTTATCGTAGGAGGTGCTGTTTCAAATGGCACAGAAAATTACTGGTTATGTGAAACTTCAGATTCCCGCGGGCAAGGCGACTCCCGCGCCCCCCGTCGGTCCCGCCCTCGGTCAGCACGGCATCAACATCGCCGCGTTCACCAAGGAGTTCAACGAGCGCACCAAGAACGACGTGGGCCTGATCATCCCCGTGGTGATCACCGTCTACGCCGACCGCTCCTTTACCTTCATCACCAAGACTCCCCCCGCCGCCGTTCTCATCAAGAAGGCGTGCAACATCGAGTCCGGCTCCGGTGTGCCCAACAAGACCAAGGTGGCCACCATCAGCAAGGAGGATGTCCGCAAGATCGCCGAGACCAAGATGCCTGACCTGAACGCGGCCAGCATCGAGGCGGCCATGAGCATGATCGCCGGCACCTGCCGGTCCATGGGCGTCGTCGTCGGCGACTGAGCCCGGCTTTCACAGACCGTTTCAAACAGCGAGCGGCCCGTGGGGCCGCACCATACAGTGGGAGGATTCATTTCCGAAGAACCACTATGAGGAGGAAGTAACATTGTTTAGAGGCAAGAAATATAAGGAAAGTGCCAAGCAGATCGACAAGACCATGCTGTACGACGCTGCTGACGGCATGGCGCTGATCTGCAAGACTGCCAGCGCCAAGTTTGACGAGACCGTTGAGCTCCATGTGAAGCTGGGCGTGGACTCCCGTCACGCTGACCAGCAGGTCCGCGGCGCCATCGTGCTGCCCCACGGCACCGGCAAGACCGTCCGGGTCCTGGTGTTCGCCAAGGGCGACAAGGCCGACGCTGCCCGGGAGGCCGGCGCGGATTACGTGGGCGAGATGGATATGGTGGAGAAGATCCAGAAGGAAAACTGGTTCGACTTCGACGTGGTTGTTGCCAGCCCCGACATGATGGGCCTGGTGGGCCGCCTCGGTAAGGTCCTGGGCCCCAAGGGCCTGATGCCCTCCCCCAAGGCCGGCACCGTCACCCCCGACGTGGCCAAGGCCGTGCAGGAGGTCAAGGCCGGTAAGATCGAGTACCGCCTGGACAAGACCAACATCATCCACTGCCCCATCGGCAAGGTGTCCTTCGGCCCCGAGAAGCTGACTGAGAACTATAACGCGCTGATGGGCGCCATCGTGAAGGCGAAGCCTGCCTCCGCCAAGGGCCAGTATATTCGCAGCTGTGTAGCCGCGTCCACCATGGGCCCCGGCGTGAAGATGAACACGGCGAAGATGATCTGAGGCTGTTCGGAGGGGAGCTGGCTCTCCTCCGAACACCCCATCGCCGCGTCAAAACAAACTGCGCTTCATCCGTTTCTGCCTGTGGTGAAACCGGATACTGCTCCGTTTGTTTTTCCTTTTCCGACAAAAGCTGGGCTTTTGTTGGGGCCCGACGTGGTCACTGGCGTGCGCACCCCGGTGCGCGGGACGATGAATTTTCGCCGCACACATGTTGCGGCAAAATGATTCGGTTTTCGTCTTCCGCTGCAGGCGGAAGAACCGGAAAAAACCGGAGGTTTTTCCGGGCATTTTTCCCGGTCCTGTGGGATCTGGGGAAATCTGTTATTTAGTTCTTGACAAATCGTCGAGAATTAAATATAATACCAGATGCGTTCCAAAGACAGCAGGTGGCATGAGCCATAAATCCTGCCGAGGGCGGCAAACTTGATTTGCTATCCGTCCCTGTGTCTTTGCGCACAGGGACGGTTCCTTTTTTTGAACGCACCGACAATTTTCCTGGAGGTGAACACTAGAATGCCTAACGCAAAGGTCTTATCTGAAAAGCAGGCCATCGTGGCCGAGCTGACTGAGAAGATCCAGAAAGCTTCCGCCGGCGTGCTCGTGGATTACAAGGGCATCACCGTTGAGGAGGACACCGCGCTGCGCAGAGAGTGCCGGGAGAACGGCGTCGATTACGCCGTTGTCAAGAACACCCTGCTCCGCTTTGCCTTCAACAACACCGGCCTGAACGAGCTGGACGATCTGCTCAACGGCACCACGTCTCTGGCTCTGTGTGAGGAGGATGTAGTCGCTCCCGCCCGCGTCATGAGCGACTATGCCAAGAAGCTGAACGACAAGTTCGAGATCAAGGGCGGCTTTATGGACGGCAAGCCCGTCTCTCTGGAGACCATCCAGTCTCTGGCTTCCATCCCCGCTCTGCCCGTTCTGCGCGCCCAGTTCCTGGGTACTATGCTGGCTCCCATTACCGGTCTGGCTGTGGTCCTGAAGCAGATCGCCGAAAAGGGCGGCGAGCCCGTGGCTGTCGCTGCCGAGGAAGCTGCCCCCGCCGCTGAGTAATTGAGGCGGCAAGTTCTTACTTTTAAATTTTACAATTAGGAGGCTATTACAATGTCTGAGAAAGTTACCGCTATGATCGAAGAGATCAAGGGCCTGACCGTTCTGGAGCTGAGCGAGCTGGTGCACGCTCTGGAGGAGGAGTTCGGCGTGTCCGCCGCCGCTATGGCTGCTCCCGCTGCCGGCGCTGCCGCTCCCGCCGCTGAGGAGAAGACCTCCTTCGACGTGGTCCTGACCGGCTTCGACGCCGCTGCCAAGATCAAGGTCATTAAGGTTGTCCGCGAGATCACCGGCCAGGGCCTGGCCGAGGCCAAGGCTACTGTCGAGGGCGCTCCCAAGACCCTGAAGGAGGGTGCTTCCAAGGAGGACGCCGAGGCTCTGAAGGCTCAGCTGGAAGAGGCTGGCGCTCAGGTAACCCTGAAGTAAATTTTTCCGCTTACACAAAACGGACAGGTTTCGGCCTGTCCGTTTTCTTATGGTTTGCTTTTAAGCGGGACATCTTGTATAATAACATGGGCGTGTTTCCTGAAAAGGAACCCGCAGTTTTCGGAAGAATGGTGGATGTCCATGTCCTTTAGCAGTTCGATTTTTTTATTTGTATTTTTGCCCGCGCTGTTTGCGATATATTTTTTCATCCCCGCTCGATGGCGCGAGACCCGGAACAATGTCCTGCTCCTGTTTAGCCTAATGTTTTATGCCTGGGGCGAACCGGTGTTTGTAGGCGTGATGCTGCTATCCGTTGC
>OMGF01001369.1_pt1 | contig 15767 bp, 9 predicted proteins | sample 1645861 | NCBI WGS metagenome assembly OMGF01 (sample SAMN05578586, study PRJEB25193) | human gut metagenome | biome: Human Microbiome; feature: human-associated habitat; material: feces | host: Homo sapiens | place: USA:Birmingham
ACTTCGATGACCTGACCGGTGACTATCTCTCCTGTACGTATTGGTTTGGTTGATTCTTCCTCTTCCTTTAATAACTCTGCAAAACTCTGCTCTGCCATTCTGGTATGAACCTCCTCAATAATCTTTTTTGGGGTGGATGCCCCAGCTGTAATACCTACGCTGCGCACAGAAGATACACTGTCAGGATCTAAATCGCCGAGTGTCTGAATGTAAAAGGTGTTCTTACATTCCTTGAGACAGATTTCGTAAAGCTTCTGGGTGTTGGAAGAATGCCTGCCGCCAATAACGATCATGGCGTCCACCCGAGAGGCGATCTTCGCTGCCTCCACTTGTCTTTCCTGTGTTGCATTGCAAATCGTATTTAAAACACTACTATCATAACCCTTTTTTAAAAATTTTTCAACTAATTCTTTAAATTTGTTGTAATTAAATGTCGTTTGGGACACGATACATAACTTTCGGCCCTCAGGAAGACGGTAGTTATCTACCCCCTCCCCATCCATTATAACCGTAGTATGTTCATTCCCCCATCCCTTAATTCCTTCCACCTCCGGATGGTCCGGGCTTCCGATGATTACCACCGCCTCCCCGGCCGCACTGTGCTCCGCAACAATGCGGTGGATTTTCTTCACAAAGGGACAGGTGGCATCCACCACAGCCACATTCCTCTCCTTCAAGATCTCATAAACATGCCTGCTGACGCCGTGGGAGCGGATAATGACCGTTCCCTGGTTTCTTGGAAGGGCCCTCAGCTCCTCCTCTGTCTCCAGAACCATGACCCCCTTATCCGACAAATCCCTGACCACTTCCTCATTGTGGATAATGGGACCGTAGGTGTAGATGGGGCCGGATGCCTTTTTGTTCTTCACAGCTTCTATCTGTTCATAGACCTGGTCCACTGCCCGTTCCACGCCAAAGCAGAAGCCGGCGCTCTTTGCAACTGTAACTTTCCTGTCCATGGTTATCCCTCATACCCCCGCTCCCTGGCTATGCGTATGATGGAGTCCACCACCTGTTCAATGGTCATATGGGAGGAATCCAGGAGCACAGCGTCCTCTGCCTGCCTTAAAGGCGAGTTCTCCCGGTGCATGTCCCGGTAATCCCTCTCCTCTATGTCCTTCTCAATCTCCCTGATATCGCAGGCTGTTCCCTTTTCCTCCAGTTCCCTGAACCGGCGTCTGGCGCGGATTTCCACGGAAGCAGTCAGATAAATCTTAGCCGGCGCGTCCGGCAGCACGCAGGTGCCGATATCCCGGCCGTCCATGATTACATCTGCCTCCCTGGCCAGCTGCTTCTGGAGCTGGACCAGTTTCTCCCTGACCGGCCTGTACACAGAGGTGGCGGAAGCCATGCGCCCCACCTCCTCTGACCGTATCAGTCCCGATACATCCTCTCCGTTTAAAATAACCTGCTGGACTCCGTCCGCATAGCGGATGGTAACCTCCACCTGGCCGCAGGCCCCGGCTATGGCCTCCTCATCCTCCGGCGATATACCCTGCCTGATAAAATACAGGGCCATGGAACGGTACATGGCTCCCGTATCCACATATACAAACCCCAGCCTTTTGGCAGCCAGCTTTGCGATGGTGCTTTTGCCGGCGCCGGCCGGACCATCAATGGCAATATTGAAATACTCCATGTGTTGCATTCTCTCCTGTCCTGTTTTCATGTAAATTGATTGCACTCATATGATTTTATTAAACTCATGTAACTATATGGTACTCATGTATTCCGCCCTGTTGGCAGTCTCCGCTGTTCCCGGCGCTATGACGCCGCAGCCTTTCCGGCCGCCCAGCCCGTAGACCAGGCAATCTGAAGGTTAAAGCCGCCGGTCACCGCGTCCAAATCCAGTATCTCCCCTGCAAAATACAGGCCCCGGATCTTCTTGGACTCCATGGTGGAGGGATTTACGTCCTTTACCGATATGCCGCCCTGGGTAATGATGGCTTCCTTATAGCCTCTGAGGCCAGTCAGGGTAAACTCCAGGGCCTTGGTTGCCTCTGCCAGTCCGCGCCGTTCCTCCCTGGTGATCTCATTCACCTTCTTATCCGGGTCCACGCTGCTGCGGTCAATGATAACTGGAATCAGCTTTGACGGATAGAGGTGGTTCAGGGCGTTCTTAAACTGCTTGTTCCTGCTGTCGGAAAAATCCCTGAGGATGCGCTCGTCCAGCTGCTCCCATGACAAGGCCGGCTTCAGGTCAATCACCAGGCGCAAAGGCCTCTTCCTTATGGCCTTGGCGCAGAAGGAGCTGGCGCTTAAGAGCACAGGCCCGCTGACCCCGAAATGGGTGAACAGCATTTCCCCAAACTCCCGGTACAGCTCCTTTTTTCCGTCATAGACAGCCGCCTCGATATTTTTAAGGGAAAGGCCCTGCAGCTCCTTGACCGTTTCTGTCTCCTTCACCTCAAAGGGAACCAGGGCCGGTGAAAGCTCCGTAAGTCTGTGGCCGCTGTCCGCAGCCCATTTAAGACCGTCCCCGGTGGAGCCGGTGGTGGGATAGGACAGACCTCCGGTAGCTACGATAACACGGTCGGCTGTCTGTATCCTGCCGCCGCACCGTACCCCCTTGCACACGCCCTCCTCCACCGCCAGTCCCTCCGCCTTCTGATTCAGGCACACCCTGACTCCTGCCTGCCTTAAAAGGGCGGACAGGGCGCTGATGACGTCTGACGACTTGTCGGACTGGGGAAATACCCGGTTTCCCCGCTCCACCTTCAGGCGAAGCCCTGCCTGTTCCAGCAAATCCATCATGTCCTGGTTTGTAAAACCGTAAAAACTGCTGTACAGGAATTTGGAATTGCTCACCACGGAGCCCAGCAGCTCCTCCATATCGCAGGCATTGGTCACATTGCACCGGCCTTTGCCTGTGATAAACAGCTTTTTGCCCGGCTTTTCGTTCTGCTCCCACAGCTCCACGGCAGCGCCTTCCCTGGCGGCAGCTATGGCGGCCAGCATACCGGCCGCCCCTGCGCCAATTACAATTACATGGTTCGTCTCACTCATTTGTCTGTCTTTACTTCCTTTACTTTCTTTTCCAGGGCATCCACCACAGTCTGGAGGACCTTTACCCTGGCATATCGTTTGTCATTGCCCTCCACCACAATCCATGGGGCGTAGGTGGTGGAAGTACGTATGAGCATCTCGTTGACCGCTTCCTCATACTGGTCCCATTTCTCACGGTTGCGCCAGTCCTCATCCGTAATCTTCCACTGCTTGGCAGGATTGGCCTGACGCTCCTTGAATCTGCGCTCCTGCTCATCCTTGTCAATGTGGAGCCAGAATTTAAGAACCACTGCTCCGGCATTGGCCATATGGGATTCCATCTCGTTGATTTCCTGGTAGGCCCGTCTCCACTCGGCCTCCGAACAGAATCCTTCAATCCGCTCCACCATGACCCTTCCATACCAGGTGCGGTCAAAGATGGCGATATGGCCTGCCTTTGGCACACTGTTCCAGAACCGCCACAGATAGTGGTGGACCTTCTCAATGTCATTGGGAGCCGCTGTTGGATTCACCCTGTAGCCCCTGGGATCCAGATTGCTGGTCAGTCGTTTGATGGCTCCGCCCTTGCCTCCGGCATCCCATCCCTCAAAACCGATGACAACCGGAATCCTGAGGCGGTAAAGTTCGCTGTGAAGCTCTGCCAGACGCTTCTGAAGCTTTTTCAGCCGGGTCTTATACTCCTCCTCCGTAAGGCTCTTTGAGAGGTCGATTCCGGACAGCACGCCGTTTTTAAACCGCTCCCTGGTCTTGGATTCCTGCCTCTGCGCCTGTTTCCCGTCTTCCGGCCTGCGGTGCTCCAGCTCATACTCCAGGCGGTCCATAACCGTGCTGACGATTTTAAGGGCGGCGTAATCCTTGTCCACTGCTTCTATGATGACCCAGGGAGCATAGTCTGTATCTGTTTTCTCCAGCATCTCCTCATTCATCTTCAGATACCGGTCAAAGTCCTTATTCCTGTTCCAGTCCTCCTCCGTCACCCGCCAGGAGGTCTCCTTGGATCCCTCCAGCTTCTTAAAACGTTTCTTCTGCTCATCCTTGTCGATATACAGAAAAAACTTCATGATGACAGTACCGTCATCACACAGCTGTTTTTCAAAGGACAGAATATCCTGGTACGCATCCCCAAGCTTGTCCTCCCGCGTAAGACCGTCAAAACGGTCCACCTGGACACTGCGGTACCAGGAGCGGTCAAAGACAGCGATCCTGCCCTTTGCAGGCGTCTTTGTCCAATAGCGCCACAGGAAGGGCCGCATCTGCTCGTCCTCCGTGGGGCGGTCGCAGGCATAAACGTCAAAGCCCCTGGGATCCAGGGCCTGTATGAGCCGGTTAATCTGTACTCCCTTGCCGGCGGCTCCCATTCCCTCAAACACCAGAATGACCGGAATGCCTGCATCCTTACACTCCCTCTGCAAAAGCCCCAGCTTCTCTTCCGCCTCGTCCATGACCCTGCGGTAAGTCTTCTTGTCAACTTTTTTACTTAAATCAATCTTTTCAAGCATTTGGACCCCTCCTTCTCTTCCTGTTTACTATTTTATCCAGTATATCACACTTTCAACTACAATAAAATGAAAAATTGGGCAGGGGCAGCCGGGACAGGGGGCAGCCCTGGCAGAAGCGGCATGCTCCGGCTCACCTCAGAAAAAGCCCCGCAGGGCTATCATACCCCGCGAAGCTTCCTGTGTACTATGCCATAAGCAGACTGCCTACAGTTCCGTGATCACGAATATATCATAGATGGCCCTGATTGCCGTCTCAAAATCATCGTTCTCCACACCGATGATAATGTTCCACTCACTGGATCCCTGGTCGATCATTTTCACATTGACCCTTGCATGGGCCAGGGCGGAAAAGATGCGGCCGGCTGTTCCTCTGGTGGAGCGCATGCCCCGTCCCACCACTGCAATCAGCGCCAGGTCCGACTCCAGTTCCACGGTGTCCGGCTCCACAGCCCTGTGGATTCCGGCTATGACAGACTGCTCAAACTCCTCAAATTCCGACTGGTGCACGTAGACAGTCATGGTATCAATGCCTGAGGGCATGTGCTCAAAGGAGATGCCGTACTGTTCAAACACGCTGAGCACCTTTCTCCCAAACCCAACCTCGGCATTCATCATGGCCTTCTCTATGTTGATGGAGCAGAATCCCTTCTTGCCGGCAATTCCGGTGATGGTGTAACGCGGCTTGCGGCAGGTGCTCTCCACAATAAGAGTGCCCTTGTCCTCAGGACGGTTGGTGTTCCTGATATTGATGGGAATGCCCTCCTTGCGCACCGGGAAAATGGCATCCTCATGAAGGACGCTGGCTCCCATGTAGGAAAGCTCCCTCAGTTCCTTGTATGTAATGGTCTCGATAACTTCCGGATTCTCCACGATTCTGGGGTCTGTCACCAGAACGCCGGACACGTCCGTCCAGTTCTCGTACATATCCGCGTGGATGGCCTTGGCCACGATAGAGCCCGTAACATCGGAACCGCCTCTGGAAAATGTTTTGATGGTCCCATCCGGCTTGGAACCGTAAAAACCAGGGATAACAGCCTTCTCCACATGCTCCAGACGCTCGGACAGCTCCCGGTTGGTGTGCTCTGACTCAAAATTTCCGTTTTCATCAAAGAAAATGACCTCCGCCGCATCCACAAACTCAAATCCCAGGAAGTTGGCTGCCACGATGCCGTTTAGGTATTCCCCGCGGGAAGCAGCGTAATCCCGTCCTGCCTTTGCCAGAAAATTCTCCTCTATCCTGTCAAATTCGTGGTCCAGGTTCAGGTTTAAATCCAGGCCGTCGATGATATCCATATATCTGCTCTTAATCTTTTCCAGGATTTTCTTATAGGACCTTCCTTCTGCCACTGCGTCGTAACAGGCATAGAGCAGGTCCGTCACCTTCTCATCCTTGTCGCTTCGCCTGCCTGGTGCGGAAGGGACCACGTATCTTCTGGACTTATCAGATTTAATGATATCTGCTACTTTCTTGAACTGTCTTGCACTGGCCAATGAACTTCCGCCGAACTTCACCACTTTTTTCATCTTGTCTGTCTCCCTTGTTTCTTTCTATGCGCCGGATATGGAGCGTATTTCATAAAATAAATGCCACTTTATATGTATAGCGTTACAAGTGCAAATAATACCTTACTTTGTTATGTATGTCAATACTTTTAAAGGAAAAAATTTGCGTACAGGAGACATTTGTTTTTCTATGGCGGACTTTTCCTTATGGAATGTCCATGCGCCGTCTCACGGTTTTACAGTAGATGCACTGCCACAATAAGCCCGGCAAACACAATGGATACCATACTGGTCAGCTTTATGAGGATGTTGATGGACGGACCCGAGGTGTCCTTAAACGGGTCTCCTACGGTATCGCCTATGACAGCCGCCTTGTGTTCCTCACTGCCCTTTCCTCCCAGCGGCCCGCTCTCTATGTATTTTTTTGCGTTATCCCAGGCTCCTCCGGCATTTGCCATCATAACAGCCAGCACAAACCCAGTAACCGTATTGCCTGCCAGCAGTCCGGATACACCCTCCGGCCCCAGAAGAAGCCCCACCGCCACAGGTATGATGACCGCCACCATGGCCGGGGCAACCATCAGCCTCTGGGCCGAAATGGTACACATATCCACGCAGGCCCCATAGTCCGGCTCTGCCTTTCCCTCCATCAGTCCCTTTATTTCCCTGAACTGCCTGCGCACCTCCACCACTATGGACTGGGCCGCCTCGCCCACCGCCTCCATGGTAAGGGCCGCAAACAGGAACGGCAGCATGCCTCCGATAAAAAGGCCAATGAGCACCGTGGGATTGGTGATGGACAGGTCCATGCTCAGGGACGGATCAATCTGCTTCACCTTATCAATATAGGACGCTATCAGGGCCAGGGCCGTAAGCGCGGCGGAACCAATGGCAAATCCCTTGCCTGTGGCAGCCGTGGTGTTGCCCAGGGAATCCAGTGCATCGGTTCTCTGACGCACCTCCTCCGGCATGTGCGTCATCTCTGCAATACCGCCCGCATTATCGGCAACCGGTCCGTAAGCATCGGTTGCCAGGGTAATGCCCAGGGTGGACAGCATGCCCACTGCGGACACGCCCACGCCGTAAAGCCCTGCATTGAAATCAGCACTGCCGCCTGAGCAGTAATAGCTAATCAGGACCGATACGCCCACAATAACCACAGGAGCCACCGTGGACAGCATGCCCAGGGAAAGACCGCTGATGATGACTGTGGCCCCTCCTGTCCGGCTGGACGCTGCCAGCTTTCTGGTGGGATTATACGTATCAGATGTATAGTATTCCGTGACAGCTCCAATCAGCACACCGGCGGCCAGCCCCGATAGTATGGCCGCGTAGATACCCATGTGGTCCGGAAGCAGAATACGGATGGCTGCATAGGCCGCTGCCACCACCAGCGCCGCGCTGATGTAAGTTCCCGTCCTCAGAGCCTTTAAAAGATTCTTCTGGGACGCGTCCTCCTCTGTCTTTACAAAGAAGGTTCCCAGGATAGACGCCAGCACTCCCAGGGCAGCCAGCATCATAGGAACAGCCACGCCCTTTACCCCGTATCCGGCGGCCACGGCCAGCGCGGCAGTGGATACGATGGACCCCACATAGGACTCGTACAGATCAGCGCCCATACCAGCCACATCGCCCACATTATCACCCACATTGTCAGCGATAACAGCCGGATTTCTCGGGTCATCCTCAGGGATTCCGGCCTCCACCTTACCCACCAGGTCGGCGCCCACATCAGCCGCCTTGGTAAAGATGCCGCCGCCCACCCTGGCAAACAGGGCCATGCTGGAAGCACCCATGCCAAAGGTCAGCATGTTGGCCGTAATCTGGGCAATCCGCTGGCTATCAGGAAGCGCGCCAAAAGCCATGTTCAATATGAAATACCACACAGTCAAATCCAGAAGGCCCAAGCCCACCACGGTAAACCCCATAACAGAGCCTGCCGAGAATGCCACCCTCAGTCCCTTGTTCAGGTTCCGGGACGCTCCCTGGGCAGTCCGGCAGTTGGCCATGGTGGCGGTCCGCATGCCGATAAATCCGGACAGACCCGAGAAAAAACCGCCTGTCAGGAATGCAAAGGGCGTAAAAAAACTCAAAAAGCCGCAGAATGCCATCACTAGCAGGATGACAAACACGGCTGCAAAGAATATTCCCACACCTTTGTATTGACGTCTCAGATACGCATTGGCGCCCTTTTGTACGGCTCCGGATATACGGAGCATCTCCGGGTTCCCTCCAGGTTCTCTCCTGACCCGCACAAACATGAAGGCTGCAAACGCCAGCGCCATAAGCGAACCTGCTCCTACAAAATACATAGCAACCATTACATTCCCTCCTTCTCATAAGCAGATAAGCGCCTATAGTCAGGCACTTACCCCTTATTTCAGAAAATTCACGCAACATTTCCCCTCAAGTATATATCTCTGCATGTCTTTTTTCAATATATATAGAAATTTTCTTTACAAATCAAAGGAAGGGTTCGGAATGATAAACGGGCAGGTACAGGCATCGCAAAGCAACGGCCGGTGAAGAAGGCGTTATGCCTCGTATGATTTCATCTCCTCGCTGACAGCGGCCTCACAGGAGCGCATGGCCTGGATAGTCTTATCCATAAGCTCCTCCAGGGTCCAGCCCAGTCCCTCGGCCCCTTCCCTGATTACATCCCTGGAACATCCAGCCGCAAAGCGTTTGTCCTTAAACTTCTTCTTAAGGCTGGACACCTCCATGTCCATTACGCTCCCGGACGGACGCATCCTGGCCGCAGCCCCAATCAGGCCCGTAAGCTCGTCCGACGCAAACAATATTTTTTCCATCTGGTGCTCCGGCTTCACATCTGAGACAAGACCGTACCCGTGGCTGCACACGGCATGGATGAGCTCATCCTCCGCCCCTGCTTCCTTCAGAAGCTCCGGCGCCTTAACGCAGTGCTGCTCCGGGTACATCTCAAAGTCAATGTCGTGCAGCAGGCCGGCGATTCCCCAGAAATCCGTCTCCTCCCCATATCCCTGGTCCTGGGCAAACCAGCGCATCACGCCTTCCACGGTAAGGGCGTGGAGAATGTGGAATGGCTCCCTGTTATATTTTTTCAGGGCCTCTAAGGCCCTCTCCCTTGTCAATGCTGTGTTCATCTTACTTAAGCTCCTTTCCTCTGTGCGAAATCATATGATATCACAATTATAATCAGCCGTCCGGCAAAATGCAATACCATCCTGCCCCGGAACAACCACAGGAAAAGTAAGCTTCATTCCCCTGCTTTTATTGACGCAGAGGGCCGGCAACGGTATACTGGATATAACTGTATCAATGCGCCGGCAGCAAATTTTAGAACGCTTCACCTTATAACAGGAGGACTTTTATGACATATCGTTTTGCAGACACAGAAGACCTGGACCAGCTTGTAGCCATGTCGGACCAGGCCAAGGAATCATTTAAAGCAAGGAATATCGATCAATGGCAGAAGGGGGAGCCCAACCGCCAGGTGATGGAGGCTTCCATTCTTCAGTCCCAGCTCCATGTTCTTGAGGACATGGGGCAGGTGGTCGGGATGATTACCATTGTCCCCGGACCGGAAGCCAGCTATGCCTCCATAGACGGGGCCTGGCTGAACCAGGAGCCATACTATGCATTCCACCGGGTATGTGTGAAGGACTCCCTGAAAGGCCGGGGCCTGGCTGCCCGGCTGTTTTCAGAGGCAGAACAGTATGTCCTCCAATCAGGCATCCGCAATATCCGCATTGACACCCATCCTGACAATCAGGCCATGCAGCGCGCCCTGGCAAAAAGCGGCTACATCCGCTGCGGCACCCTGATTCTCACAGAAGGAAGCGAAGCAGGGGATTTGAGGGTTGGGTATCAGAAGAGGATTTAAGGGATGCAGAGGGGGGAGGGGGAATCCGTCCGTGAACGGGATGGGGGCGGGGGAGACGGAGGCCGGCTGCGGAGCGGGAATCACTAAGGCCGCGGAAAACGGCTTTAAGCAAGATTCAGGCGACCCAACTCGCGCTATAGGCTCAGCCTGGAATCCATTTCCCAGGCTCAGACAAGGGTACACCTGAATCTTAAAGCCGTTTCCCGCAGCCCAAGTGATACCAACGCTCCTGTAGATGCCTCCGCCTCCCCCGCCCCCATCCCGCTCACCCACAACGTATCTTCGCATCTGCATCATTTATATCCTATTCAGAAAAAAAGAAAAATGGCATGCCGAATCTACCGGCATGCCAATCAATATACAAGGCCGCATTATCTTGATTTTATCTTGAAATGCGGCCTTTGCTGGATCATCTGTGCAATTGTCAATCCCAGCCAGACAATATTTCTCCGAATCTCCGAAATATCAATAGCCAGAGATTTTTTTCTATCCCTGGCGTGGAAAGGACAGCGGACGTTCTGAAAAGCAGTGGGTGAGAGGAGGGAACGCAGGGCGGGAGGTGACTTTGGGCCTTAGTCTCTCCCACTGCGGAAACAGTCACCTGCCGTACTGCGTTCCCTCCTCTCACGGACGCGACTACCTATACATGTCCGCGTAACCATCTACAACCCAAAATACCTCACTCCAGACTCAAATATCTTCATATCCTGCTCTCCGTAAATATTCATGGCAACTGCCTCGCCACGGCGCTCGGAATGGGCCATTTTGCCCAGAATCCTTCCATCGGGGCTGGTGATGCCCTCAATGGCCATATAAGAGCCATTGGGATTCCAGTACTCGTCCATGGTGCATCTGCCCTGGTCGTCCACATACTGGGTTGCCACCTGTCCATTGGCAAAGAGCCTGTGAAGCCATGATTCATTGGCAACGAAACGGCCCTCTCCGTGGGATGCCGGATTGCAGTATACGCTGCCCAGTCCGGCCCCGGCCAGCCATGGAGATTTATCGGATACCACCTTGGTATATACCATCTTGGAGACATGGCGGCCAATGGTATTCATGGCAAGGGTAGGTGACTCCGGTCCCTGCTCCTTGATTTCACCCTCCGGCAGGAGGCCCAGCTTAATCAGGGCCTGGAAGCCGTTGCAGATGCCCAGCATCAGTCCGTCTCTCTCACCCAGAAGCTTCTCAATTTCTTCCTTCATCACTGCATTGCGGAACACAGTGGCAAAGAACTTGGCAGAGCCCTCCGGCTCATCGCCTGCTGAGAATCCGCCCGGGAACATGACGATCTGGGCCTTTGCAATCTCTCTCCTGTATTCGTCCACAGACTGGCGGATATCTTCGGCGCTCATGTTGCGCAGCACCCTGGTAACCACCTTTGCTCCCGCCCGCTCAAAGGCCCTGGCGCTGTCATACTCGCAGTTGGTTCCCGGGAATACCGGAATAAATACGGTTGGCTGTCCGATTTTATGGTCGCACACATACACTGCGCCGCTGTGATACAGCTTCTCTTCCAGCGCAGCCTCCTCTCCTCTTGCCTCCCTGCCTGCGGCAGTGGGGAACACGTCCTCCAGGGGAGTCATCCACGCGTCTAATGCCTCTTCCATGGAAATGGTCACGTTTCCGTACTCAAATGCGCCTCTGTCGGTCACCTCACCGATGACGGTATAGGATATGGACAGCTGTCCCACCATTCCATCCGGCACCTCGCACACGATGTCGCCCCATGCAGCGGCAAAGAAATCCCTTGGGTCCACATTGTGCTCAATCTTCACACCCAGCTTATTGCCGAATGCCATCTTGCTCACTGCCTCTGCAAGGCCATTGCCCTCCACAGCATAGGCGGATATAATGCGGCCTGCCTTTATATCTTCAAATATCTTTCCATAACCGTCCATAACCTGGCTGTAGTCCGGCAGGTCATATTGATTCCTTGCAATCCTGAACACAACAATCTTACTGCCCGGACGCTTGAATTCAGGGGTAATCACATTCTTATGGCTGTTCACATCCACGGCAAAGGAAACCAGGGTGGGCGGAACATTGATTTCACCGTCCTCCGTGTCAAATGTGCCTGACATGCTGTCCTTTCCTCCGATGGAGGGCAGGCCAAAGCCCAGCTGTGCGCTGTAGGCGCCCAGAAGTGCGGAGAAGGGCTGGCTCCACCTGGATGGGTTCTCGTTCATCCTGCGGAAATACTCCTGGAAGGTGAAACGAATCCTGCTGTAATCGCCGCCGGCCGCCACGATCTTTGCAACGGAGGAAACCACTGCGTACACCGCGCCGTGGTATGGGCTCCAGCTGGAAAGCCTTGGGTCAAAGCCGTAACTCATCATGGTAACAGTATCTGTATGTCCCTTCAGCACAGGAAGCTTAGCCACCATAGCCTGGGTCTCGGTCAGCTGATACCTGCCGCCGTAAGGCATGAACACGGAACCTGCACCGATGGAACCGTCAAAACGCTCCACCAGCCCCTTCTGGGAGCACACGTTCAGATCGGAAAGCATGCCCAGCCATTTTTCCCTGACGTCAGCCACATCTGCCTTATCAAACAGGTTGCCTGCCCGGCCTGGAACCTCCAGGGTCACGTCCGCCTCCTGATGTGCCCCGTTGGTGTCCAAGAAGGCCCTGCTCAGGTCCACAATGGTCTTTCCGCGCCAGTCCATCTTAAGCCTTGGCTCCTCTGTCACCACTGCCACGGTCACTGCCTCCAGGTTTTCCTCTGCAGCATACCCAAGGAACCGGTTAACATCCTTTGGATCCACCACCACTGCCATACGCTCCTGGGACTCGGAAATGGCTATCTCCGTGCCGTCCAGGCCCGCATATTTCTTGGGAACCTTGTCCAAATCAATCTTAAGGCCGGCAGCCAGCTCTCCGATGGCTACTGATACGCCGCCTGCGCCGAAGTCATTGCACTTCTTGATGATTCTGCTGACCTCAGGCCTGCGGAACATCCTCTGAATCTTGCGCTCCGTGGGCGCATTTCCCTTCTGTACCTCAGCCCCGCATACCTCGATGGAGGAAGTGGTGTGAACCTTGGAAGAACCGGTGGCGCCGCCGATTCCGTCGCGGCCCGTACGCCCGCCCAAAAGAATGATGATATCCCCCGGATCAGAGGTCTCGCGGATAACATCCTTTCTGGGAGCAGCGCCCATAACAGCTCCGATTTCCATTCTCTTTGCAACATAGCCGGGATGATAGATCTCCTTCACATAACCGGTTGCCAGACCAATCTGGTTGCCGTAGGAGGAATATCCCTGGGCTGCGCTGTTAACAATCTTTCTCTGGGGCAGCTTGCCCTTAAGAGTCTCCCCAAGGGGCCTGGTGGGGTCGGCTGCGCCGGTAACGCGCATAGCCTGGTACACGTAGGTACGCCCTGACAGCGGATCGCGGATCGCTCCTCCCAGACAGGTGGCAGCGCCGCCGAAAGGCTCAATCTCTGTGGGATGGTTGTGTGTCTCATTCTTAAAATTCACCAGCCACTCTTCTGTTACACCGTCAATCTCCACCGGAACCACGATGCTGCATGCATTGATTTCATCAGAAACTTCCATGTCCTGAAGCTTTCCCTCGCTCCTCAGCTTCTTCATAGCCATAAGAGCCAGGTCCATAAGGCACACGTACTTATCGTCCCTTCCCTTATAAATCACTTCCCGGTCAGCCAGGTACTGCTTATAGGTTTCCTCCATGGGCTCTCTGTAATCGCCGTCCGTAAAGCTTACATTTTTAAGCTCTGTGGAAAAGGTGGTATGGCGGCAGTGATCCGACCAATAAGTATCCAGCACACGTATTTCCGTCACGGACGGATCCCTGTGCTCTTCCTTCTTATAATAATTCTGGATATGGAGGAAGTCCTTAAAGGTCATGGCCAGGTTCAGGGTGCCGTAAAGAGCTTTCAGCTCCTCCTCTGAAGAATCCGCAAATCCATCAAAATACAGTATATCCTCCGGAACCTCGAATTCCGTCACCAGGGTTTCCGGCTTCTCCTCATCCGCCTGACGGCTGTCCACCGGATTGATGCAGAAGCTCTTGATCGCCTCCTCCTGTTCTGCGGTCAGGGGCGCCGTAACCACATAGGTGGTGGCGGACCGGATAACCGGCTCCTCATCCTCCTTCAGAAGCTTTACGCACTGCTCTGCCGAATCCGCCCTCTGGTCAAACTGTCCCGGCAGATATTCCACGGAAAACACCAGGTCTCCCGGATTCCTGGTAAATTCCTCCTCGTAAACCAGATCCACCGGCGGCTCTGAGAAAATAGTCACCAGCGCCTTCTTATAGGTCTCCTCTGACAGATTCTCAATATCATAGCGGATTAAAACCCGCACATTTTTCACATTATGGATGCCCAGATAATTTTCCAGTTCTTCACGAAGCTCCCCTGCCTTTACTGCATAAGCTGGCTTCTTCTCCACAAATATTCGTCTTACGCTCATTTAGCAACCTCCTGCTCTCATCATGACCTTTTCATTAATACACAACACAAAAAGGACCTTTGCCCTTTTATCTGTTCCTATCATAACACAAAAATAATAAATTAGTAAAATTAATATATTTAATCATTGATATATGCAGTGCTTATAAATGTTCAAAAATCCCCCTCAAAACTCCTTGTAGCGAAGGCCTGAAAGTTGTGCTATACTAAAAAAGTATGTGATTATAAAAAACCGGGAGATTACAGAAGAAATGAAAATCGGATTTGATAATGAAAAATACCTAACCATGCAGTCAGAACACATCAAACAGCGTATTGGGGAATTCGGAGACAAGCTGTATCTGGAATTCGGAGGAAAGCTTTTTGACGACTACCACGCCTCCAGGGTCCTGCCCGGCTTTGCACCGGACAGCAAGCTTCGTATGCTCCTTCAAATGGCTGACCAGGCCGAAATCCTCATTGCCATCAATGCGGCTGACATCGAAAAGAACAAGGTCCGCCATGACCTGGGCATCACTTACGACGAGGATGTACTCCGTCTGATTCAGGAGTTCCGGGACAAGGGCCTCTATGTGGGAAGCGTTGTCATCACCCAGTACAGCGGCCAGAGCGGCGCCGACCAGTTCAAGACCAAGCTGGAGCACCGCGACATCAAAGTATACCGCCATTACTGTATCGAAGGCTACCCCAGCAATGTACCCCTCATTGTCAGCGACGAAGGCTACGGCAAGAACGATTACATTGAGACCACCCGCCCCCTGGTAATCATCACGGCTCCGGGTCCGGGCAGCGGCAAGATGGCCACCTGTCTCTCCCAGCTGTACCATGAGAACAAACGCGGCATCAAAGCCGGCTACGCCAAATTTGAGACCTTCCCCATCTGGAATCTTCCTTTAAAGCATCCGGTGAACCTGGCCTACGAGGCAGCCACCGCTGATTTAAACGATGTGAATATGATAGACCCCTACCACCTGGAAGCCTACGGCGTAACCACGGTGAACTACAACCGGGATGTGGACATTTTCCCTGTATTAAACGCCATCTTTGAAGGCATATACGGAGAAAGCCCCTACAAATCTCCCACAGACATGGGTGTGAACATGGCCGGCTTCTGCATCATGGACGACGAAGCCTGCTGCGAAGCATCCAAGCAGGAAATCATACGCCGCTACTACCATGCCCTCAACCGTCTGGCCAAGGAGGAAGGGACTTCCGACGAAGTTTATAAAATCAACCTTTTAATGAATAAGGCAAAAATTGACTCCACCATGCGCGGGGTGATTGCGCCCTGTCTGGAGCGGGCCAAGGTATCCGGCGGCCCGGCGGCAGCCATGGAATTAAATGACGGCACCATTGTCACCGGCAAGACCAGCAGCCTGTTGGGAGCCTCTGCCGCCCTCCTGTTAAACGCCATTAAGGTCCTGGGAGACATCCCCCACAATATACACCTTATTGC
>OMGF01001390.1_pt1 | contig 15608 bp, 13 predicted proteins | sample 1645861 | NCBI WGS metagenome assembly OMGF01 (sample SAMN05578586, study PRJEB25193) | human gut metagenome | biome: Human Microbiome; feature: human-associated habitat; material: feces | host: Homo sapiens | place: USA:Birmingham
CACCTTTCGCCAGTTCCTCCTCCACCAATTTCAGAAGTTCGTCGTCAGAAGGATTGTAGGAAGAACTGACAGAATCTTCTTTTATAAAATCATATGTATCGGCTTCCATTCCGAAGAAGTCGATAAACGAATGGTTGTAACGTTGGTTGGAAAAGAAGGCTGTCCGGAAACCTGCCTCTTTGAAAGCAGTGATGATTCCTTTCTGATGGTAGATAGAGTCGTAGTTGCAGGCAGTAGCGTCCGACATCAGCATGGGGACACTTTTATGTGTCGTATTCGACTCTGTCAGTACTTTCGGGAAAGCAATCAGACCCGGTTGCCGGGATAAAAGCGGGTTTGTTTCACGTTCGTAACCATACAGTTGCCAGTTCAGGGCACGGGAGGTTTCTCCTACAACCATTACGTATACTTCCCGTTTTTCTTCCGGATGCGTAGGGCGGGCATGAAAAGTAAAGTCCTTGGATGTACGGTGATAATCCTGCGTCAAAGCGGTTCGCTGGAAGGCAAGACCTACGTTGTAGCATACATTCAGCGGGTATAAATCAGACTTCAACTCATATCCCGGGTCTTGCATATAGGCTCCGACAAGACTAAGGAGAGAGATTCCAAAGACTATGGAGGCTCTCTTCCGTTCTCTGCGGATAAATTCTGCCGTGAGTTTCCGCTTGCGTACAATTGAAATGGTTCCCAATATCAAAGGGGCAAATCTGCTTTGCCACTTCTGTTGGCTGAGATGTGATTGCAGAAATCAGGGATTCATCTTCCAGGGCACGAAGCCGTTTGATACAGGCTTTTGCCATGCGTGTGATGGATTTTTCAGTCGGATACTGAAAAAGATTTTGCTCTACAATTTCTTTCACAATCGCTTCATCAGAAAGTCCTTCATTCATCAGCTTGGCAGTGGAGCGCATTTCATAGAAAAGAAACGGCTCTCTTGTCAACGATGCAATATAGGGATACGAATGATCCATAGCGGTACACCTCCTTACTGTTCCTCTTTTTTATCCGGAACAAATTCCATGATGTCTCCAACATCACAGCCTAAAGCAGAGCATATTTTAGAAAGAATCTCAGTGCTAACATTTTCGTCCTTCGACAATCGAGACATTGTTGTTGTGCTAACGCCTGTCAATTCACGGAGATCCTTTTTTATCATGTCCTTATCAATCAGCAATTTCCAAAGTTTCTTATAACTCACTGCCATATTCTCACCTCTGCCTTACCGTATCTCAAAAAAATTTCGGTGCTTCTTTCAGTACATTTATCATCATACCATAGAATTGCGTTCTAAGCAATCAGGCATTATAAATTCCGCAGTAAAATTCCGAAATATCGCATCTGAAATTTACAGGTTGAAACGCATTCGGAAAAGGCATAAAAATTCTGGTATTGATTGGGCGTTACAAATTGGCAAGCAGTGTAAACCTGTACAGGTTCACTCATTTTCTTGAATTTTCCTTCGGGTCATTCTTCGTAAATTTGCTTGTTGGGGCAACATCCCCAATCCCCTTTGAACGCCATCTTCGATGTCGGCTGCACAGTCATTCTGACCGTTTTATAACTTGTATTCAGAGTATAAATTCCACGTTGGATGCGAAGAAAAGAAAAAACCTAAACAACCGAAGTCATTTAGGTTAATTACATTCCGAACTATTTTACGATCCAATTTATAAAAGTGGCGACCTTCTTTAAATCATCGTCACCTAAACTTTTCAACTGCTCGCAGATTTTGTGATAAAGAGATTCGTCCTCTTGTAACGGAGCAAAAAAATCCGCTGGTGTCATATCAAAGTATGCGATAATATTAAACAATTCTCTGAGTGACGGCAGGGCGGCTCCGCTTGTTATTCCACGAATATATGAACCGCTTTTTCCCAAATCTAAGCTCATGCGATGCTCTGAAACAGCTTTGGACATTCGCAACTCTGTAATTCGAGAACGAATAAACTCATCATACTGTTGTGTATCAGCCATTTCACGTCCTCCCTTCACTGACTATTCTATTATGAATCGGGAGCTGACGTTGGTACTGTAAAAATGAAATTTTGCTTTATTCGCCCCGATGTTGGTAGTATAATCATTAATGTTGAAAAATATTAATGATTATACCGCTAACCTACATTTAAGATTGGTAATTCAGCAATATAAAGTCAGCGGTGTTATCACAACCAAGGAGGCAGAATGAAAAAAGAAGTTGATTTCATCGCAGAATTTGAAAAAGAAGAAGCTGAGTTAAATAACGAAAAAGCAAATCCGTGCCCGCCAACAAAAGATCAATATCAGAAAATGAGGCTCGGTATTAAGCTTGTGGAATTAAAACAATCCCAGTACCAAAAACTGAAAAACGAAAAGCTCTGGGACTTATGGACAAACACTTTTTACTCCATTATGTGTGATACCGCCCGCATACAGGGAGGGCGTGTTACCCTTGAGATTGATGAAGAAAATCTAACAGGTTCCCTGATTTACTACGGTCATAATCTTATCATAGACTCTCTTGCTGGAAACCATACCTGCTTTGCTATCATGATGGATAAAGCACATGAAATTTCGATTGATACCGTCGATGGGCTTCTGAAAATCACATTTTTGTTCCATCTCTATGACAAAATAAAAGTTGCGGATTACTCAGATGAGATAAAAGAACTGGCAGCACAGATTTATTCTCCACAGTATTTGGAACATTTACACCTGGATGACGATGAGGATTTTATCTGATTTTATTTTTGGTATCATATACAATTTCCCACGAAAGAACTGCCACAGACCGCATCCGAAACTGTAATGCAATCTGTGGCATTCTTTATTTTAACGTTCTTTCTGCTGCTGTTCTTCCTTCTTTTTCCGATCCATTCCGAGGATATGCTCCACAGTCTGTTTTGCAGTCAAATATTCCTGCATATCCTTTCGCACCTGTCGGTACTCAGCGTAGGCTTTTTTCTTTTCTGCCGATAACCGATAAAACTCCTCATTCAATGATTTTCTGGACGGGATTTTTTTATCCGGCAACTGGTCGAATGCCTGCTTTGCTGCTTTGTGAATCTGAATTTCTTCCCGATGTTCCTCAAAGAAATTTCTGCTATATCCGGATCTGCGGTAGGCTTCATATACGGGACGAGTTCTGGAATAGTTGTTGATATGTGTCAGCAAGGCTCCAATCTCAACCATTCGCTTTTCATTGTTTTTGATGAGGTCAGACAATTCTCCAAATCGCTGACTCAGCTGCACGGTTAACGCAGTCAAATCTTCATAATCACTGATTCCTTTTTCTTTCAAAAGACAAACTGTCCGAGCAGCTTCTTTGCGGTTATATTTCTTTGCCCACCGCTCATAACCTGCTGATTTACCCTCAGCCAGCTTTGCCTGAATATTTATCAGCAGATTAAACTCTCTTTGAGCATGAACCTGTTTGCTTGCTCTGGACGCTTTTTGAATCGACTTTCCGGACAAAATTGCGATTATATCCTCCTGACTGTATCCCTCTCCAAGAGATCGCAAACGGATAAATCGCTTTTCACCATTTTTTCGGAAAGCTTGTTGCTTTCCATCCTTGAATTCATACCCAAGCTCTAAAAGCTGAAGAACAAAAGCCGAAAAATCCTTTGGTTTCTTTTTTAGTATCTGGTCAATCGCCGTACACAGCTCATCACGTTTGGTACGCCTTTTCGGAAAGGTTGTTCTTTTAACACGTTCTCGGTATGGCTTTGGCTCTATGATTGATAAGCCATGCTCGATACAAATCATATCGCTTAACCGCTGTACTGCAAGTCCAGAAAGGAAAAAATTCTTAAATTTGCGAGTACAGTCCAAGGATGTTGAGTTATAAATGATATGATTATGGATGTGCGAGCGATCAATATGTGTTGCTACGATAAAGGCGTGTTTTCCTTTTGTCCAGCGCAACGCAGTTTCATATCCTACTCGGTTAGCTTCTTCCGGAGTAATCTCTCCTGGTTTAAAAGACTGACGTATCTGATAGGCAATAACATCATTTTTCTGTTGCCTGCCCGTGATATGCTGGTACTGCCGCTTCGTCAGAAGAAACTCCTCATCAGCTGTTTTCGGATCACATTCATAAGAACTGATATACTTTCCATCATCCGTCTTTGCTGCATTCTGAGAATAATCTGTACGGTCTGCCAGACACTGTGCCACCGTTTTCCCTTTGTTTATATGAAGGGCAATCAGTCTTGTTGCCGCCATTTTCTCACCGTCCTTTTAAAAAAATAAGACTGCCCGCAGGCAGTCTTAACGGTAGTTCTATGAAAAGATAAAATCATGTAGGTTTTCTCTGAGATGCTCCCCGATTTCCTGGAACAGGACAAACAGGAACAGCACCGCATAAACTGCCAGCCCAATCCCAACCAATAGACCAAGCTGCAACCATAGGGATTGAAAAACACAGTAGATACAGCAACCAAGGATATACAGGATCAGTGCTCCTATAGCAAAGGAAGAAACATTCAGGACAAGTTTCGCAAGAAGGCAAATCAGACCTAAAATGAACAATACAGGCAACGCAATCAGCTTTAAAACCATTTTCCCTACAAATTTCAGAAACCTCATAGAAGCACACCCCTTTCTTATCTTTATTATACTGTTTTGAAAAGCAAAGCACAACGATGTCAATATGTAAGCTGCCAGATTTTTTTGGCAGCTCTTTTCTTACTGAATACTGGACAGGCGCACCAGCACCTCCTTCATATCTGTCCAGATTTCCTCCAATCGTTCCTGCAAATCCTTGATGTCCGGCTCATAAATATTGCCGGTTTCATTGGCTCTTTTGGCGTACTGGTTCAGGTTGTTGCTGCATCTCCTCAGTAGGGAAACCAGCTCTTTCACATCCTGTAAATCCAGATTGATACAGTATCCATCCAGCGCCATCTTTCTAAGATACGCTCCCATGCTCCGGATACCCAGTTCCTCCATTTTTTCATGGATTCGTTGTACTTCTTCTTGCGATGCCAGGAAGTGAACATCATGATCCCGTCTACCCATCACAGCACCTCCTCACGCCCACCTGATGTCCTGTATGGAGAAATATGCTCTGACTTTGCTTTTAAATCTGCCAGCACAGAAGGCTTATCTGCCTGTTCTGTTTCCTCACATTCCGGCATGGAATCCTCCATATTCAGAGCTGCGTCCAGTTCTGCCAGACGAACACTTTTTTCAGCAAGCTCTGCTTCCTGCGGGAACGGTTTTCCAAGTTCTGCTTTTGTCGCTTCTTGCTGTTTTTGAAGGTACGTGAGCTGTTCACGGGCTTTCTCCAGCTTCTCAGGGATACTTGAAAGGGCATTGTCCAGTCGAATGATATTTCCCCTGGCATCGGTTCCAAGCGATATACGGTGGCTGACAGCACCTTTCAGGACAATGTTGAAATCATGCTGGAAGCTGTCAAAAGAAAGTTCCATCTGAAAACCACGATAATTACCAAGAGGGACTGGCTCACTCACCTTCAACTCCTTACAGGCGGCAAGAATCATTTCGCCGGCATCCTCTTTTTCCATATAGTGCTTGCCCAGAATTTCCATACCACAGAACCCTTCCGCAATCTGCGGATGAGCTGCAATGGTTTGGAGATCTGTCTCAAATCCATGAATATAACCTGTCTGCTTTTCAATCTCCGCAGGGAAGTATTTCAGCAGCTTATCATCCATCCGATACTGCTGGCTCTGGTGATCGGCTTTCAGAACCTTCAGCCTTGCCACATCAATGTCCAAGTCCATTTTTTCCTTAATCAGCGGATTTCCGGCACACAGAGCCTTGATTTCGGCATAAGACAAAGCCTGTTCATCCACATCGTCACAGGAGCGGACAGGCGATTTCGAGGTCATAATTTGAGAGATGAATTTTTGCTTATTTTCCAGCGTCTGATAAAGATATGCGTCAAAAGTCCCTTCGGTTACATACTGATAAATCTGCACCTCCTTGTTTTGGTTACCCTGACGGATGATACGTCCGTTTCGTTGTGTCATATCAGAGGGACGCCAGCCCACATCCAGGTGATGGAGTGCCACCAGGCGATCCTGACAGTTTGTTCCGGCTCCCATTTTCTGCGTACTGCCCATCAATACCCGAACCTGTCCGGTACGCACTTTGGCAAACAACTCTTTTTTCTTTGCTTCGGAATCCGCATCATGAATAAATGCGATTTCTTTTTCCGGTACACCGGCTGCAATCAGCTTTGCCTTGATGTCATCATAGACATTAAACGTGCCATCGTTTTTCGGTGTGGACAGGTCGCAGAACAAGAGCTGAGTCAGTCTATCAACCTTTCCTTTTTCCCAAATCCGCAGTACATTTTTCACACAGGCATTGAGCTTGCTTTCCGGATCGTCTGGCAAGAGGGGATTGATTAATCGCTGATCCAGCCCCAACTTTCTACCATCGCTGGTAATCTTGAGCATATTATCCTCGGTTGGGTCAACCATACCAGAATGAACAGCCGCAGCCCTTTCTGAAAGTTCCGCTACCATATCCTTCTGATAATCGGAAGGCTGAACCACAACCGTTTCAAATTTTGCCTCCGGAACCGGAAGATGAAGTTGGTCAGAAGTTTTAATATCCGCCACTTCCTTGAACATATTCATGAGTTCTGGAAGATTGAAAAATTTTGCAAACCTGGTTCTTGCACGATAGCCCGTTCCCTCTGGAGCCAACTCGATAGCAGTGGTCGTTTCGCCAAAGGTAGATGCCCAGCAGTCAAAATGGGTCAGATTCTTCTTTTGAAGCGTGTCATACTGAAGGTATCGCATAACCGTATAAAGTTCCGTCATAGAGTTCGATACGGGAGTACCTGTTGCAAAAACTACACCACGCCCACCAGTCAGTTCATCCATATAACGACATTTCATAAACATATCTGAAGATTTCTGTGCTTCTGAAGTGGACAATCCTGCCACATTCCTCATTTTTGTGTATAAAAAGAGGTTTTTGAACGCATGGCTCTCATCCACAAACAGTCGGTCAACGCCTAACTGTTCAAAGGTAACAACATCATCCTTTCTGTCAGTAGAGAGAAGTTTATCCAGTCTGGTTTGCAGGGACTTTCTCGTTTTTTCCATCTGCTTGATGGTAAAATTCTCGCCATTTTGATGTTTGATTTCTGAAATTGCATTTTCAATTTCATCAATCTGTTCCCGCAGCTGCCGTTCCTGGCGTTCTGGTGAAAGCGGGATTTTTTCAAACTGGCTATGTCCGATAATCACTGCATCATAGTCACCTGTTGCAATTCTCGCACAAAATTTTTTACGATTTGCCGTCTCAAAATCCTTCTTGGTTGCCACCAGCAGCTTGGCACTGGGATACAGATGCAGAAACTCATTTGCCCATTGCAAAGTCAAGTGGTTTGGGACAACAAACAACGCCTTCTGGCTTAATCCCAGCCGTTTGCTCTCCATAGCGGAAGCCGCCATTTCAAATGTTTTGCCAGCACCGACTTCGTGCGCCAGCAGGGTATTTCCGCCATACAACACATGGGCAATGGCATTCCGCTGGTGTTCTCGAAGGGTAATATCGGGATTCATACCGCCAAATCGAATATGACTGCCATCGTATTCACGAGGTCTGGTGGAATTAAACAGTTCATTATACTTGGTTACGAGCGCTTCACGGCGGTGCGGGTCTTTCCAAATCCAGTCTCGAAATGCATCCTTGATTGCCTGCTGTTTCTGCTGTGCCAGGGTGGTTTCCTTCTTGTTCAGTACACGCTTCTGCTTACCGTCCACATCCTCGATAGTGTCATAGATACGAATATCTTTCAGATTCAGCGTTTCCTCAAGAATACGGTAGGCGTTAGCTCGTTCTGTACCGTAGGTTGTGTATGCTGCCACATCATTATAGTTTGGTGAGCTTTTTCCGGTAATCCGCCATTCCGCCGTAAATTCCGAATATTTTACCTCAATACTTCTTTGAAGATAAAACGGGGTTTCAAAAGTTTCCTGCATGAACTGCTGAATATAGACAGGGTCAATCCAGGTTGCACCCAGGCGGACATCAATCTCGGAAGCATCCAAATCCTTGGGCTGTGCTTTCTTCAGTGCCTGCACATTGATTTCAAAAGAACTGTCTTTCTGTGCAGCCATCTGTGCAATCCGGAGCTTACTTCGCACATCGCCGGAGAGATACTCATCGGCTGTCTGCCAGCCTGAAACAGAATCATCCGGAGCCATCGGGTCTTTGAAAATCACGCCTTGCAGCTCTGTTTTAATGAAGTCATATTCCCCAGGGGTTCCCAGCAGTTCTGCCATATAGGATAAATCTACCTTGCCATGTTCACCAATGGAAATTGCCAGTGCTTCTGATGGTGTATCTACGCTGTTCACTTTACGTTCTGGCTTGATGGTACGCTTGGTGAACATATCCGCTTTGCTTTTCAGATTTCCCTCCTCGTCTACATTTTCCAGAGAACACAGGAGATAATAACTAGAGTCATCAGCAAAAACCTGACCGTTTGCCCGATTATTGATTAACCCGTTTTTAGCAGTGAACGCATCATAAGCGGTATTCAACTCTGACTGTTTTGCCTGAATCATGTCATCCGGATAGTCTTCCAGCTGATATTCAATCAGGTCATTCACAATACGGCGAAGCTCTACCATGCCGCAGACACGCTCTTTGGCTTTGTCGTTCAGTTCTACCAGACGCATGACAGAGTTTTCACGGAAATATACCTCACCATCCACCACTGTATAAGAAAAGTTTTTCACCTCAGGACGGGCTGGAATGGTGACTTGCTCCTTTTGCTGGCTATCTGCTTCTTCTGTCAATTCCACAGAAGTATAAGTGCCGCCAATCTGGGTAACAGCTTTTTTTAGCAGTTCAGACAGCTCTACATTCTTGTGAGGACGAACAGTCAGATCATCCTTACCATACTGGGTACTTTCCATAGAAAGCTCTCCCAGAATCATTTCTGGATGCTCTACAAAATAGCTGTTCATTGTATAACCATCTGGCGTAGTATTCAGCTGCACCCAGTCTGGCACGATGTCAATGGGATGGTCACGCTTTTGAAGAAAAATGATGTCTGATACAACCTCCGTACCAGCATTTGCCTTAAATGCAGTATTGGGCAGGCGAATGGCTCCCAGCAGTTCTGCCCGCTGTCCCAGATACCGGCGGGCATCTGAGTTTTTGGAATCCATCGTGAAACGGCTTGTCACAAAGGCAACCACACCGCCTGGACGAACCTGATCAAGCGTTTTTGCGAAAAAATAGTTGTGAATAGAAAATCCCAACTTGTCATAGGGCTTGTCAGAAACCTTATAATTGCCAAACGGAACATTGCCGACCGCCAAATCATAAAAATCCCGACGGTCTGTGGTTTCAAAACCTGCCACCTTAATATCAGCGTTGGGATAAAGTTTCTGAGCGATACGCCCACTGATGGAGTCCAGCTCCACACCGTAGAGATTGCTGTTTCGCATGGTGTCGGGAAGCATCCCGAAAAAGTTGCCAATGCCCATAGCAGGTTCCAGGATATTTCCTGTTTCAAATCCCATCTGTCCGACCGCATCATAGATGGCACGAATGACAGTAGGGCTGGTGTAGTGGGCATTCAGGGTACTGGCTCGTGCTGCTGCATATTCTTCCGGAGACAGAGCTGTATAGAGTTCTCTGAACTCCTCAGCCCAGTTTACCTTGTTTTCATCAAAAGCATCGGGAAGTCCACCCCAGCCAACATATTGGGAAAGGATTTCCTGTTCTTCCGGAGTCGCATTTCGTCCGTCAAACTCCAATTCTTTCAGAACATGGATTGCATCCATATTAGCTCTGAATTTTGCTTTCGTTCCCCCTTCGCCAAGATGATCATCTGTGATGTGAAAATTAACTGCCGGAATATCTGGGATTTCCTTTGTCTGAATCGCAGTTTCGAGCCTGCGAATAATCTCCAGGACTTCGGGATGTTTCCACCCAGCAACCTTTTTATAGTCCTCAAGAATGGTATCCTGCCCGTCCTTACACTGCATAAAGTCCAGGCTGCCTGGTAATGGTTGCCCCGTGTTCATGGCTCCCAGAGCTTTCATCTGCGTGTTCGGCAATTCATAGTAAGCTCTCAGGGCATCCTCAAAAGTGCTGTACTCCTTCAGAGATAACGCTCCACGAACTTCCAGATCGTCCACTACATAGTAGTGGTCAACAAAATGTTCCGGCTCAGATACGACAACCGTTTTTTCCGGTTCTGTACCTGAAATAAATCTGGCATTGCGTTCATCCTGCCTCAGAAGGCGTTCAAAATTTTCTTTACTTTCTGCCCGATAAATGGGGTAGACCATCCCTGGCGGCAGTAACTGCACGTTGGAAGTGCCGATGTCAGTGATATTGTATGGCTCTCCCTCCAGAAAAACAGTATCGCCCACCTGATACAGCGGTTCCAATGTCGCTTCAAATTTAGAGCGTTCGTTGTACAGCCACTCCGCAGATTCTTTGGCAGAAACCGCTCTTTTAACTTCCTGCAAATAATCGTTTGCCAGCCATTCACTGTCAAATTCCTCTGTTACACCTTCCTCATCTACATAATAGTCCTCTGTTTGGTTATCCCAAATGGCATACGCAATTTCAGAACCACGATCAACATCTACTACAAAAAATCTTTCATCCGGTTCTTTTTCAGCAGCAATGGCTTCTACATCTCGCATGACCTGTGCAATAAACGGACTTTCCTCTGGTTCTTCCACAGTGGGAACTTCTTCCAAGTCCATTGCCGGAGTATCTTCTACACGAAATCCTCTGGGTGGCGGGTCAAGTTCACCGAGAAAGTCCTGCGGAATGGTTTTTCCCTGCTTGTCCTTGTACAGAACCACTGTGAACGGAACACCATAGAATGTTTCATCCTCGATTTTCTTCACAAACTGTTCTGGATCAGTATATTCAATCGCTTCGCCCGACCTACCATCTGTTCCAAGATATTCAATTCGTCCCACAGGCTTCGTCTCGTTTTCTATATCCGGTACACGTTCTTGTTGAACCTCTTTCAGAGCTTCAGGGACAAGATAGCGTTCCTCTTTTATCAGAGTATCAATACGTGTTGCCACCTGTGCCCAAGAAAGCTGTACTTTATCGCAGCCATCTTTGGTGTATCGAATACCTTTAGCATCGTGATCTTCACCACTGCCAGAAGCGCCGGAAAGGGCATGGGAATGACCGCCCGTTCCATACTCATTTTTCAAAAAATCCGCTTTTTCTTTTCAAATACATATCTCAGATGTGGCTTCTCCTGATTCATGACAAAAAGAGCAATTCCCTTGGAACCTTTTTTTACATAACGTTGATACGGTTCAGTATTCCATTCCTTATAAGGTTTGCAGAGCGTAGCATTGGGACGCTGGGCATAAATCATAACCTGTTCTGGATAGGTGAACGTATAATTTCGAGCCATCATGCTCAAAAAAGAAGTCCAGTTTTCCCGATTGGCAGTAATCCTATGAATCGTTTCTCTTGCCACACCGGAATAATACCTCTCTTTCGGATTCATTGTTTTCCTCCCATCTTCATAAATTCAGTGAAAGACTAATCTTTTCAAATGTTTCATCGTCCATATCTGATAATTTCCACAAAACACAATTGGTTAAATCCAGAAGTTCTGCTTCGTCCTCCTGAAGCTGGTTCCTCATCTGCTGCATCACTCCATACAGCCCCTATCCTTGTTCCTGGACTGTATAGCATTTTCTCATCATTAAGTTAATTCCATTTATTCCATCTCCCTTTCCTTGCATCTTTTTACAGGTTGAAAGGGAGTATCTGAAACAGATTTTTGTTTCAGCTGTGCAACTACAGAAGTGCGAACTGAAATCTTTGATGATTCTGCCGCTTCAGCCTTTTCCATCACATCATCATAAATCTCTGCCCGAAGTTCTCGCATTTGAAGCCCAAAGCTCTCCAAAATCTTTGTTCTGGCTTTCAGCATGGATAAATCCAAATTATCCAGTTGACCGCCATCAATCTCTTTGAAATTCTGATCGAAAAGTGTATAGTTATAGCTATCATCGCAGGTCTGGATTGCCAGATACCGATCTCGTCCAATCAGCCATGCAGCTTCATCACCCAGAATTTCAGGCTCTGGCTGACAGTAGCTCCCGCTGCGTTCCAGAAGCTCCGCAAACTGGCAGATGTGAAATACGTTGTTTCCAATCTGTGTATGATACTCATCAATAAACTTGCAGGGCTTAATGACTACCGAATCATCGGAATAGACCTGGATTGTTCCGCCGTCCGGAATGCGAAACAAATCCTTATAATGACTGTTAATAAAACGAATATCTTTTCCTTCTGGATTAAACTCATTGATCATTTTGTTTTCCTCCATTTTCAAATTTTATGTTATACTGCACTTTTCCTTCCGCCGTAACAGTAATGACAACTGTTGTGTCAAATCTTCTGCCGGTTTTAGCAGACTTGCATCCTTTTAACTTGACCTCTCCATTAGACAAGAGCTTTTGCGCCACTGTCGCTGTCAGGGTCTTCCCGATGCTGTCAAAGTAACGGTTGCTTTTCCATAAGGCGAAATGACATTTCCTGTTGGAACAAAAAAATCCTTTCTGTTGTTCTATGATAGAACTGCCGCAGATAGGGCAGGTTCCAACGGTCTGCACCTCCTTTGACAGCAGCACTTCAGACCCTTGCACCTTTTCATAGGTCTGCACTAGTGCGAAAATCATATTCTGAATTTCTTTTAGGAAAGCATCTCCGTCATATTCTCCACGCTCAATCATGAGCAGTTTTTCTTCCCAGTCGGCGGTCATGGATGGGGATTGAATCTGTTCTGGCATGACAGTTACCAGTGCTGTGCCCTTATGGGTAGGGAGTAGGTGCTTGGTTTTCTTATCGCCCTTTCGTTCTAGAAAACCAATCCGTACCAGTTTTTCGATTGTGGCAGCACGGGTAGCTGGTGTCCCCAGTCCCTTGCGTTCTGCATCTTCCGGCATTTCCTCTGCACCGGCAGTTTCCATACTTTGCAGAAGGGTATCCTCTGTAAAGTGCTTGGGCGGGGATGTCTTTCCCTCTTTGATCTCAGCAGAATGGACACTTAAGCCCTCACCAACCGTGAGGGAAGGGAGCTGTTTTTCACTCTCTTTATCCTGATTATTCTTTTTTTCGGAGAAAATCTTCCATCCAGGTTGCACAACGGTTTTTCCTTTGGCAGAAAAGGCATAGATTCCATCCGAAAGCTCAATCACGCTTTCGTTGTACCGAAACGGCTCACCGACCGCACAAAACAGACGGGCAGCAATCAATCGAAGAATCGCCAGTTCTCCTTTCGGCAACCCCTCCAGGCTGCATTTCAGGGTTTCTTTGGTGGGGATAATAGCGTGATGATCTGAAACTTTCTTGTCGTTGATGACCTGAGCAGCATGAACCGGAACATTTTTCACATCCTTCACAGGGAAAATGTTGAAAAGTGACTGTACCAGTTCCGGAAGCATATTTTCCATATCGCTTGTCAGATAACGACTGTCGGTACGGGGATATGTGACCAGTTTTTTCTCATACAGGCTCTGGGTATAATCCAGAGTCTGCTGTGCAGTAAATCCCAGCACACGGTTTGCATCCCTCTGCAAGGAAGTCAGGTCGTACAGAGCAGGGGGTTTTTCGGATTTTTCCTTATTGTCTGCCTTTGTTACAGTCAGCACAGCACCAACGCAATTCCGGCAAACTTCCTCTGCCTGGGCTTTCACCTTTATACGCTCACTGGATACCGTAAAGTCCTGCAAAGCCAACTCCACGGTATAGAAAGGCTCCGGTCTGAAAGCGGAGATTGCAGCTTCCCGCATCACAACCATTGCCAGCGTAGGAGTCATGACCCGTCCCACATTCAGCGTCTGCCCATAAAGAGTAGAAAAAAGTCTAGTAGCATTGATTCCAACTAACCAGTCAGCACGCTCCCGACACAATGCCGCTTCATATAACGCATCATATTCTACTGATGATTTTAGCTGCTCGAATCCTGCCCTGATTGCAGAATCTTCCATCGAAGAAATCCAAAGCCGTTCGAAAGGCTTTCGGCATCCAGCCTGATGATAGACCAGGCGAAAAATCAACTCACCCTCACGACCGGCATCGGTCGCACACACAAGGCTCTCCACATCTTTTCTTGCCATAAGCTTTTTGAGGATTCCAAACTGTTTTCTGGTGTTGACAGATACTTGATACTTCCACTGATCCGGAAAAATGGGAAGGTCTGCATACGTCCATTTACTGTATTTTTCATCGTAGGCTTCCGGCTGAGACAGCTCGACCAGATGTCCCACGCACCAGCTGACCACATAACCATTTCCCTCCAGGTATCCATCCTCACGCTTTGTGGCATCCAACACCTTTGCTATGCTTTGCGCCACGGACGGCTTCTCAGCCAACACTAATTTCATTTGCATCTGCTCCTTTCTGAAAAACAAAAAAGCAGCCCTACACAGAAATGTAAGACTGCTATGTAACAAAACTTATCTCCGCCATTTCACCTGAAAATGACAGAAATAATTGTTTTATGTAAGACAGCCCGAAGGCTGTCCACCGATGAGCATTTATACCGGCTTGTTGAGATCTTCTTCATCTAAATACTCTGTATCATCCTCATTAGAAGAATACTCATCAGATTCCTCATAGCCGTAATCTTCCTCATCGACATAATCGGCATCAGGATCAGGCTTTTCTTGTTCTTTCTCTGCTTTTTTACCCTTGAGTTTTTTGAAAGCATAGAAGCCACCGCCACCTGCGAACAGAAGGATAGTCAAAACAGCAGGGAACACATTGGGTTTCTTTTCAGGTTCCGACTCTGACTCTTGAACTTCAGCGTCAGACTCCGGCTTGGTTTCCGGCTCTGGAGTCGGTGTCGGTTCCTCAACAGGTTTCAACTGCTCCAGTTCTTCCTCATTCATCAACTTCATCAGATCAGCTTCATCTACCTGATTCAAGAAATGAACCGTTTCTTTCCCCTCATCGTCACGGTCAATAATGAGATAGAAATAATTGCCCGTTTTTGTTACAACCGTAATAAACTGTTTTCCAACAGACGGGTGTTCCCCCTCATCATCCACCAACGTCATATTTCCATCTGGAGTAAGCGGTTCCATCGGCTCACTGGATTCCAGTACTGTTTCTTTTGTCTGCTCCTGTGTTATTTCAGCCGAAGTATCCGGAGCGTAGGCAAACGCTGTTGTGGAAAACATCCCGATGCTTAAAAGCAGCGCCATACAGGTAGCGCCTAAATATTTAACTTTCATGTGCAATATCCTCCTCTGTTACAGATTGAATCATTTCCGGTTTCGGTGCGGAATCTTCCGCAAACATTTTAAGCAGTTCAGAAAGCTGATCAGGAGTCAGGTTAGCGGCGTGTACCATATCATGAATCTCGGAATTTTCCTCCTCACGATACCGGCGTTCCAAATCCTTTACCCTAGAGTCCCATTCCGCTTTCTTTTTTCGTGCCTTTGCAAGTTCTGCACCGAGCTTTTCTAATTTTGCACCCATAAAATTCTCCTTTCCGGCAGTTTAAGGGATTCTGCCAAAACAGTAAAAGTGCTGTTGCCAATAATTTGTTTCGATGGAAGCATAGGAAATCGGGTAGAGTAGGAAAGCGCCGCCTTGCCGCATTTCTGCGGTAGGTCTGCGCAGAC
>OMGF01001393.1_pt1 | contig 15594 bp, 17 predicted proteins | sample 1645861 | NCBI WGS metagenome assembly OMGF01 (sample SAMN05578586, study PRJEB25193) | human gut metagenome | biome: Human Microbiome; feature: human-associated habitat; material: feces | host: Homo sapiens | place: USA:Birmingham
TTTCCCTACACGACGCTCTTCCGATCTTATCACCGTTACCAGAGTAATATGGGTTAAACATCTCATTATCATCTCCCAAAAACAGCATTATTGCTTATACTTATCCTGATATTCCTGTGCCCTTTTCCTAAGTTCCTGTGGACTGTCAGCCCCGGGCATTCTTTCCTGAGCCGACTTTTCTTCATTATATTTATTATTCTGAGATAATGCCTCTGTTTTATGGTGATTCTGCAGTTCAGAATACTGTCCTCTTACAATATTTTCCTCGCCACGTACGCTGTTCTGAGTATCACCTATATTCCCTTTATATTCTGTGACCATATTATCAACCTGATGTTTTACATCATTACGGATATTACTGTCCTGCGTTCTTTGCTCAATAATGGCCTGATGTCCCTGATGGTCAGCAATAATATCCTGACTGCCACCACCCGAAGGTACGCTCTCCATTCCTTTACCAATATCCCCACGGGATTCACGCCAGGCATTATCAACACCAGGCTGTACCTGTTCCTGCACAAAAGACCACGCCATAGCCCGACGGCGTTCTGCAATCTCCGGCGAACTGGTATTTGTCAGAATAGCTTCTGCATCCTGCGGTGCGCGTTTCATCACATACTGTGCAAACTGTTGCGACAAGTCTTCACTCATCTGCCCGCTCATGCTTTCAGTACGGGAGGCCATTTCCGCATATTCATGGCTGCGGGTCATATTCGTCGTGTACTGGTCGTAACTCTGTTTTGCTGAGTTCAGGGCTGCAGACAACTGGTCCACGCGGGAATCGGCATTATTGTCAGTATGGCTGCCGGATTCACTGACTTTGCGACTGGTAAAGTAATCGCTGGCCTCTTTAAAGTCCTTACTGGCTTTAGCATCGATATCATGGCGAGCATCATGGGTAGCCCTGCTGCCACTACTTGCTGAATGTGAGTCATCATCCGTTGCATCCAGGCTCCCCTTAAATCCACCTCTGATGCCTACCCCACCACCAACACCAAGAATTTTAGGTTTAACCCCCCATTCAGCATGAGCATCAGCATACATTCCACCAGATAGCCTGGTACTTGTTGATGCCAGTTCCTGAGTCGCCTGCTCATTACTGATATTATGCGCCTTCGCATAGCTTTCCACTGCACTGCGCATACGGCTGGCCATCATGGAGTCCTGTGCGCTCATCGTGCTGTCAGCACCACCTGTGACAGAATCACTGCTCCCCCGGTTAGAACCAAACTGACTGAGCGAGTTCCAGGCACTGGCAATACTGCTGCTGAACCCATGCAGGGCGCTTTCTGCTCTGTTCGACGCCTCCCGGGCCATTTCCTGTTGTGCCGCCGCAATCTGACGCGTTGCATTGATGCCGACCGGTAACCGGGACATCGCCCCGCTTGCATCCATCACCATATTACCGTCACGGGTCTGTGTGGCAGTTGCGCCACTGCCGGTCTGGTACATCATCTGACCAAACGACGTGGTGCTGTTGGTGCTCCAGCTGAAGCCGTTCACGTTTTCCGTCTGCATGTTGCCGTAGGAGTAATTACCGTCAACCACACTACCTGCCGCACTGGCAGTCGGGCTGATAGCAGAGGAAGCGAAATGGCTGTACACACTGGAAAATCCGGCCCCGAGTCCCCTGACCATCATCCAGGATAATGGCGGGATCATCATGGAAAGATACCCGGCAGTGGAAGCCAGATCGGAGTATTTCAGCTGTATCTGTGAAATTTCTGAGAGCACCACCGGTGCACCGTTCTGCTTCGCATAAAATGTCATGGCACTGTTCAGAATGGCGTACAACATTGGCCATGACTGCAACCACATCAGGGCAAACACATAGCCTTTCAGGACGGACAGCGTCAGTTTGTTGAAGACAGCCGCCAGTACCAGGAGCGGGAAAATACCGATGGCGATCCCCGTCAGGATGGTCTGCGTCATGGGCAGTGTCCGCATCGCCACATGACCGATGGAGACATGTGCCAGACGTTGCTTCTCCATCGATGATGTGGTGGCCAGATTCACCAGGCTGGCCGAATCACCATTACGTGCGGCATAACTGGTGATCCCCTCCTTCAGCGCATTGATGGTGACATTCTGGCGGATGATCTGGCTGGCTGATTTACTTGAGCCATAGAAGTAACTGTAACTGTCGCCAATCAGCGTACTGAACAACAGGTTCGGATCAGGGCGACCACCAAATAACTGCTGGGCATAATAATGCCAGGTTTTTCCGCCACTCTGTGTGTCCAGATTCAGCTTGTCTTTCAGCGAAACCGACGCGTCCTTACAGGTCACGAAATTATTATTGCTGTCGTAAACGCCCCGCAGCGGACTGGGGCGGGAAAAAATCAGCGTGTAGGGATCAGCGGAGGCCATCAGCTCCTCCAGCGTGTATTTGTGGTTCAGGTAAATATCCCCCATCACACAGTTCTGCACATAATCCTGAAAAAGATTGGCGATTTCCGGATTGCGGGACAAAAAGTCGGTGCTTTTTGATACCAGTTCTGCGCCGAACAGCATCCCCGTTTTGCTGTAGGTGACACTGTCCGGCTGGGTGAATATCATCTCGTAACTGGCCACCATTGCATGCCCGATACGGGTCGTCAGTGAAAGTGGCATCGCCAGTCCGACCGGCACATTATCCACCCGGTGAACTTTGACCAGGTCACTGTTATCAATAATCTGCACCGATGTACGGACATTAACCAGCAGGCTGATAAGCACAAACACGGCCACCCAGCCCAGCAAATCCATCACGTTGTGCCGCTGTACCCACATCACGGCCACCGCGAGAACAGACAATGTGAGCGCAATTTTTTCGATGGAATCCCACGTCCGGGTTCCCATAAAGGCGGCAATGGCGTTCAGGTTATTGCGTAACCACTCACCACCGGCAATCACATAGACTTCATTCACAGCGTGCTCCCTCCGAAGTGATAGTTGTTCTGGTAACGGCTGAGCATGCGGGCGGAAAGCTGCTGGCGCATGTAGCTCATCTGACGGTCAACAACCAGCAATGCATCCTGCTGGACCTTTACCTGCCCCTGGAAAACCGCAATCTGTTGCTGTGCCTGATTCAGATTCTCCAGCACACTGTCCAGCACGGTCTGTGGATAGTTCCCGGTGGCAATCATGGCCCGGGCCTGCTGAAGCAGTTCCTGAATGTACTGGAGCATGATGTCGTAGCCGATATAGTCCGTCAGCTGGTAAACCACGCTGCTGGACACACCGAGCATCTGCGGGTCAATAAGATATTTAAAGACGGGGACGGTGGTGCTGGAAATGAAGCCTTTTTCCCTGTCATCCAGTGGAGTATCACTCACCGCTTTATTCTGAATACTGGTGAGCAGTTTTGTAATCTGTGATTTCAGGGCTTTATCCCGGGCGATGGTCACATTTGCATCCGCCACCACCTTCAGACACTTGTCCGAATCGTTGCAGTGATAAACTTTTGCCGTTCCCCCCTCCATAATCGCCCGGAGGATATCGCGGTCAGTGGTACGCGCCGGCAGGGGGGTAATCTCGCTGTCTTCCCCAAAAATCAGCGTACCGGTGAGCGTCATAATAAATTCTTTCAGTTCTTTGTTACCATCAAGCATCCTGTTTTTGGACAGCGAGTCCCAGATGATATTGATGTTCTTCAGCACCCGTTCCTTATCTTTGTCACTGGCCTTGTCACGAACAGACGATGACTGTCCTCCGACCGTGCAGCCCTGACGGGACGCGGCCCAGTCAGCAAAAATATTGCTCTCACCGGCAATGTCCTGACAGACCTTCTGCTGTGACACCTGAGTCTGAGGAAATAATCCTCCGACAATCCCCTGCGCCACCTGACAGGAGCTGAGGTTCATACTGTTAATGTCGCTTGCCATTTTCTGCAGGAAGTCTTTTGCGGTTTTGATTTCCGGCACCGTTGCCTGCAGGGCAAGGTCAAAAAAGTAACCGGCAGCGTTGCTCATAATCTGCTTAACAAAACGCTGCAACTGATCGCCATTAATAAAACTGAACGAGCCGAGATAGGCGTCGATGCCGCCACATCCGGCATTGATATCCGGCAGCGTCATGGAAATCAGCTGGATATTTTTGACCTGGGTGCGGGCATACAGGGAGCCACCATAGGCATACCCGGCGGCCTGCCCCTGCCAGACGCCCGGTTGTGTGGTATTGGAAGCAAATCCCAGCTTATTAAAGAACTGATTCATGTCGCTGTTCACATCCGCTGACGCTGCGGGTGTGACCGTCAGTAAAGCGGCACAAAGAACCAGAAGAGGTTTAATGCGAAGCATTATTGCCACCCTCCCTTAATTTGTTCTCCCGGCGCATACGGCGTTTCAGCCGGAATATTCTGATCCCCCCGTTTATTAATTCATTTAAAGGGTTCCTGACGTATACGATAAGAAATCCACCTGCAAACGCCCATAACGTATACGGAATGACATACGTCAGGATGTTCCACATATAACGAAAATTATTTAATTCCGGGTCAGCTTTCCACGAATCAATACAGGCATCAAAAATACTATGCATAATCACCCATAAAAAAGTTCCGGCAGCAACGAACACAAAAAACAGATCAAAATATATATCAGAAACCCTGCGTTCATAATCATAATCCCGTTTAGTTTTTCTGTTTTTTAGTTCCGCATCATTTCTTTTTTCTTTCATTATAAGTTTCCTCTGATATTTCCGATGATTCATTCAGACCGTTCATGCGGCTGTAATATATTTCAGACACCGAAATCCATCCCACAATTGCCCCCACAAAAAACACAACAGAAACAGAAAAGGTAAGACACAGCGAAACGACAATTTCCACAGGGCTGGCGGGATAAAAAAGCCCCTGACGGATAAAGGGGATATTCAGGCTGACGATTATTCCCGTCGCGATGCCGGATATTCCGGCAATGAGTAACACCACCTGCTTATTTCGCACCTTTTTCCTCTCCGTACATCTGCAGAACGGTATCCATCCGCGCCATAAAACTGGCGGCATCCGTTGCCCCCTGCAAAAGCGGTAATGCCTCAAGTGTGTTGACGTTGACCAGGAAGGTGGTCGGTGTGGCCACCGGGATATTCGGGAAGAAGGTCTGCATCACGTCCGGTGGCACCGGTAATGCTTCCGGAAAGGCGGTATCCCCCTGACCATCCAGGGTGTAGGGAAAAACGGAAAAGCCGTACTGCTGTGCCAGCTGTTTCAGTACCGGGTCAAACTGGTGACAGTAAGGGCAATGCCCCTGCATAAACAGCACCACCTTCCAGTCGGCCAGGTTAACCTGCCTGCCGTTGCTGAGGCGGAACCAGCGGGGAGCCGGCTTTTCTGTTCTGGCTGATGTGTCTGCTGCCGGTTGTGCAGGCTGCACGGCCATACCCTGCGGATTCCAGAGTCGTTCAATTTCATCCCGGGTGGAGGCCTGCACACCTGTGGCCATCATCAACAAAATGACCGGCAGTAATTTAGTGAGAGACATGTCCGCCCTCCTGCTGCCCTTCCATCATGGCCTGTTGCCTGGCTTCCAGTGCCTCACGCTCTTCCAGGCTGACACGTGCAATCCATGCATCCAGCACCTGGTATGCGCCGAACAGCACAAGGATGGCCGCAATCAACTCCGCCAGAAAAAAAGCCATCCAGGGTTTGCTGTAAACAAGACGGGCGACGATATGAAACCAGACACCCAGGGAAAATACCCACATTCCCGTAATATCAAGCCGTGGTAAAGAGAATCTGCGTTTACTTATCATGTTAAACTCCGGTTATTATTTACATGAGAGTATTCATGTCTGTAATATTCGCGTTTGTGTGATATTAATCAGAGGTACAAATGAAAAAGTTATCTTTTAAAGAAAAACTGGAAATAGTGAGAAACATCATAAGAGAGTCATTATCAGGTAATGCGGCTTTTGCTTTACTGGTGTATTCATTATTGCACTCCCTCCCCATTAAAACCTTTGCTGATTTATTTGTGACGATACTGTTATTTATAGCGATTATCGCTGTTGTGATATGGCTATTTCTAATCATCTATGTTTATTTTTGTGAGTTATTCAGAAGTCACTGGATAGCAGTCTGGTTTATCCTCTGGTCTGTGGTAATCAACCTCACTATTGGATTTGGCATTTATGACAAATTAGCACCAGTCATTTCACTAATGAAATAATAAAAAACCACATCACTCCAGACCATATGGCTGACAACATAATACAAACAAACATCCTTCTGAAACTGTCAAACTTCGTGATAACCGGTATGGTACTGACTGCCATTGAAACAACCGGTACGGCACACTGATTCATAACCGCACCACAAAGAAACAAGAAATTATCTGGCAGCATACATACACTTATGACATTTACTACAAAGAAGATAAACGAGCTCAGCAGATAAACTCCTTTATTATTTGGTCCTGTAAAGAAATAACCAACAACCCCCACGATAAACAGGCTGGCACCTGTAAAAAAACACAAATCCCCTGTATGCATATATAACCTTTGGTTAAAAATTCGGTTTAAAATCTTCAGAAACGTTCAGGAACTGTTTTGCCAGGTCGTCCTGTGAAATAAAGCCGTATGATAACGGGCGAACACTGCCCTGTTTCGGGTCAACCAGCATCATGGCCGGGAAATATTTCACGCCGAGGCGCTGCGCCTGCCCCTGGTCAGTCCGGGAATCCGGCAACAGCGGATTAATCACGCCATCCACGGAAACGGGAATAACACTCAGACCATACGTATCCCGGAAGCCATTAATGACCTGCGCCAGTTGCCCGTCGATGGGGTCCTGCCCCCGGTAAAAAAACATGATGCCGTAGTGTTCAGCCAGTTTCGCAATGGCCTGTCGCTGCTGCGCCTGGTCTGCCGCCAGCTGGTTCCGGACCGTGCCGTTGTAATGGCTGTACTGCAGGTTATAGTCCAGTTCGGGATGCGCCAGCATGGCTTTTTTGGCGCTCATGGTGAAAAGCCCGGCCTGCTGAGTCCAGTAATTCTGCAGCCGGAAATATTTCACAAAATTATCCACGCCGGGATACAGAATGGCTTCGTACAGCGCCCGCTTTGTTGCCGTCTGCAGCGCGGTCAGTTTCTGCATAATGTCCGGCTCCTGACGGGGGGCTGCAGGTACTGGTTTATTTTCTTTTTCCTTCGGATTTATTTTCTCGTTATACCACTGCCAGCCTGCATCTTTTCCTGACGCCGGAAAAATAAAGCAGCAGAGTAACAGTGGCAGTAATGCTTTATTCATCTTCATTCCTTTCATCATTTTTTCTTTCATCATCTTTCTGCAGGCCAGTCAGGGCAGAAAAACAAAAATACAGAATAAACAGGAGCACACCGGAGTAAAAAATAACAAAACAAGCAGCAAGCATCTCACCTGCAGTGGTTTCTTTTACCGTATCCCACGACCAGATAATTACCGGGGAAATGACAATCGCTGTAATCAAAAGCCGGATAAGAAAATCAATAAAACGGTTCGACGTGAATATGACTTTCATCATTTCCCCCGGTTATTTTCCATACCTTACTGTCCTGCCTGTTTCAGCTGGTCAGCAATCTGCTCTTTCACTTTCTGCGTCAGAACGCCACTGTCCGGGATTTTCTGGTTATTCATCAGGTCTTCGTAGAAGTTAGTGAAATCCAGTCTGTCGAACTGAATTTTCTGCAGCTCATCAACCGTAATCCCCCGACAGTCAGGATGCTTCGCACTGCCAAAACTGATACGCAACTGCCCGTTACGCCCCTGCTGCTGGACTATCTGCGCCAGCTTCGAATCAAACTGACAGTAGCTGCGTTTTTTCTGCAGACAGACACCCAGCACTTTCTTCGAACAGAACTCTCCGACACTGACGGTCAGTTTGTTTGATTTTGCTTTAGCCAGGGCCTTTTCATCACTGCTGCATTTGGCCAGCCCGATATCCTGTCCCCAGCCGCTGTCCTTACAGCAGTTGCTGTATCCGGCTGCAGCCTTCTTACAAAATTTCGCCTGACCGGTGAAAGCACGGACATCCACCCCGTTCAGCGCCGCAACATCCTTACCTGCTGCGGCCAGTGCCGCCAGCTGAGAAACGGCTTCGGCAAAATCATTACTCTGCCCGCTCTGAGCCTTATCACATTCGCCATCGAGACAGAAGACGTCTCCCCCACAGACCATCACTTTCCCGGATGTTTTTGACTCGCAGGAGTACGTGGCGTACTCATGCAGACAGGTTCCCTCATCGGAATAAAACGCGCACTGACGTGAGGCCAGCGTACAGGCCGGATTATCGACATATTTCTGACAGGTGCCGTTATCTGCGGACTGAGTGACATATTTATCCCGGTATGCCCAGCATGCCTGTGTGATGTTCCAGGGTTTACCTTCCATCACTCCGGTTTTCGTACCACCCGGCTCTGAACACTCAGTGCCTGTCAGCACGCCATCCGCTTTATTAAACGGACAACTCTCCACCCACTCCACCCGGGGAACCCATTCTTTATCACGGACCTTCATCCTGAGTTTCAGCGTAAAGGTGGAAGCACCACTGACAAGCGATTCATAGACTTTCCTGTCACCATTCCCGTGCGGGAGGCAATTACCGTTAGCAGTACAGCCACTACCGGTCAGAACCTGCCCCTGTGTCACCTGCAAACCTGTCGCCCCGGACAGGGGGTAAGTATCCGACTGCCCGTTTGCCAGGCCGACATTAAAGGTTGTATTCATGAAGGTATAACGGGAGTTCAGGAAGAAAAAAGCGGCGTATACAGACAATGATGCACTTTCCACTGTACCGGTTACCGGAGCCGTGACACTGAACACCAGTTTCAGACCGTTCATACTGAACCGGAACTGTGAGTGCGGTATCGTCACCTCACGATATTCATCCGTGTATTTCCAGTCCCCGGTGATACTGGCAGTCCGTGTGCAGTACTCCTCCACCATCGTGTCCCGCTCACAGGTATAGTTTGTGAACTCACTGCGGTTTATCTGCTGCGCACTGCACTGCTGCCCGGTGTTTCCCACAATGCTGTCAGCCCGGTTCACCACATCCCTGCCGGTCTGAATGAACGGTGCATCCGGTGACAGAATGTCTTTCGGCTTGTTCATGAAGGACTCTGTGATGGTTTTTCCGGTTTCACCGGTCGCCCATTCCGTGGTGCCGTCATTTTTCAGGCCGCCATCCCCGCCGGCAGTCACGCCACCGTAATATTTTGTCTCGTCCGGATTCGCGTTATAGCTGGGGATACTCTCCTGTGGCTTAAAGCCCTGAATACTGCCTGTACCCTGCCCCTGAATCTGACGGGCAAAATCAGAACCGGCCCGGTAATCACTGTTGCTGTCAGCCTGTGCCATGCCGGCAACCAGAGCCAGTATCAGAGGTAAAATACGTTTCATTTCCCGGAATCTCCTTTCCCTGCCAGTAAATCATGAGCCACCTGCCGGCAGTCACCCGTGGCGGCCACTTTCTCCAGCGCCTGGCCGACCCGCAGGTTTCCCCGGATGATGTCGTATCCCTGACTGCAGAACACCACCAGTGCCGGTACACTGCGAATGCCGTACTGTGAAAACAGCGTCGGGTCGATCTGAACACCATCAGTCGCGCCGTCTTTCACCAGGGACAGCACGGCTTCAGCGGTGGTCTTCAGGTCATTGTTCACCATGCCCCGCAGTGTGGCCGGAATACCGTAGTGCCGGGTTTCGCCCAGCATCCGTTTCAGCCCCTCTTCGGGAATGGAAAACGACACAAAATACAGGGCACCCTGCCGGGGTTTCCCGTCCTGCGAAGCCTGCTGTTTACGAACCAGCTCATCCAGAAAATGGTTATCTGAACGCTGAAGGGGGTTTTCCAGCACCTGTTTCTCCGCCCAGGCTTTCAGCTGATGGTCAGGTTTCTCTCGCAGTTGTCTGCTTAAATTTTCCTGCTGCTTCAGGAACTGGCGGTTTTCAGGTGTGTTCACATTTTCTGAAGCATGAACAGCAAGATGCATCCCTGCTGTCAGAGCAAAAAGTGCAAATATTTTCCGGTTCATGATATTTCTCACTTTCTGCTATTTACAGGCATGAACTCATCAGAAAAAAGATAATTGAGAAAAACAGCCATAAACGCACATGTAAATGTCACCTTCAGATATAATCTGACAAGTGTCACTTGTTCTGATATATCTGCCTTCTTCCATTCATGAATAATTTCAGCGAGAAAACTGTCAGGTGCAAAATAAAATAATATAACGGGCACCATTACAAGACCAAAAGGAAATAATTTTAATGTTCTGCTTATCAGCCTGAGCAGCACAGCACTTATTTTCCTGAGGTGCTGAATATATTTACTGTCCATTGTTGCCATTTTCATTTCCTCTTATTCATTAAAATGATTTACAGGAATACACAGTTACGTTTACGCCACATCAGGTAGCCGAAGTTTTTCTTTGTGTTGGGCGGATTTTTTCCCGTCTCCCAGCGCATCACACTGCGCCCGAACGGATGGCACTGTCCGCTGTCCGGATACATATTCACCATCTGATAACGCCAGCGTTCTTTAGGCAGGATTGGGGACGGATATTCATTACAGACGGCGTTATTTTTCCCGATGGTTTCCATAATCATGCCCTGACGGTGCAGCTTGAATGCCATGCGTTCACTGACCAGCAGGGAGGACTGCAACGGACTGGACTCATTACTCACCCAGCCATTGAACGGGTACATACTTCCCTGCGAACCGGCACACCAGAACAGAACATCGAGAGGCATATTAAAGGCGCTGGCAATGGCATCTGCTGCACAGGCCCCCTGTGCTATCGGATTGGCAAAGATGACAGCTTCCGGATTGAGAATGGTGGTCAGGCTGCTGTCCGTCCAGGTGGGGTCAATTTCAGAAAGATAAGCGATATCCAGGTCACCACCTTCCAGACAGCCCAGCGATGTGATGATGTTAAGCCAGTACGTCAGCGGGTATTTGTACCAGTGAACGTGATAGAACGCCCCGTTCACCTGCTTCTCATCCTTTTTCGCCGTTCCCTGTGCCGTTTTACCAAAAGCCGGCAGGCTGAAGCCCAGGTTCACCATGCATCCCGGTGACCGGGTGACGTCCGTCAGCGCCATCGGCTCCCAGTAACCAATGGCCAGCCCGATACGCCTGAACAGCGGCGGCGGTGCCGGACAAATCTGAATGGGCATCGACGGGTTCGCCGTGTCGGGGACCTTACCCTGACTGACTTTGATACTGCCCAGCGAGAGCGGGAAAATACAGCTCCAGCAGATATCCGTGATCGGGTTTACAAAACGCCCCTCACAGGCAGAATCCGCAGATGCCGCAGGGACATGACCGGCGAGAAGGAATAACATCAGCAGCCACAGGCTTCGCTTCATTTTCTGCCCTCCTCTGCCGGAATAAATTCCACCTTCAGGAAGCGATCGCCGGGAACGGCGCTCACCCGTGCCGGGACCTGATCAATGCCGAGGCGCTGGCAGAGCACACCGTTCTGGTCAAAGTAAACACGGCTGTCCAGAGACTTCTGCATCTCCGGGATACTGCCCTGCACGAGGATAATTTTGCTCTCCAGTGTGGGCGGCGTCTGGCGTTTCATCCAGGCCACCTGCGCCGGATCATCGCCATTGATGAAATACAGCGCCTGGTTAAAAGGCACATACTGCAGCGGATTCATCACTTCACCCTGACGGGCAAACACCCGCCCTTCGTTATCCCGGATATCCGCAGCCAGTCTGACGGACGGGTCAAACAACCGGCTACTGTATTTCTCCGTGCGTCCGATACCGGGCACGGCAGGGGGCCGCAGACTGTTACGGATCACCCGCTCCTTAAAGGCATCCATTTTCCGGCCCATCTCACCGGACTGCTCCAGCGCCGTCAGGCGCTGCATGATCACCGTCAGCATGTCCGGCTCCTTTACCGGCCACAGATCGCCCCAGGTGCCAAGATCGGCGGCGACCACACTCTGCCCCCATATCAGCAGGGCAATCAGCCCCCGGCATCTCATGGTTCCGCCCTCATTCGCCGGGCAATATCCTGCTGGATTTCCCGGGTGATATCCGGTGCCCCCTGTACCACGGCAGGCGACACCAGAATGACCGCGTGGTGTTTCTGCTGCCATGCCTGCAGGCTGGCTTCCAGTGCCGTGTTAAAACGCGCTGAAAGGGCTTTTGACTGTGCTTCTGACAGTTGTTTCTGACTGGCGCTGTCAAAAAACGCATCCACGGTCTGTTTCATGTTGAAGGCGGCAGTCACCGGTGCGTTCAGTCTGACAATGCCATAACTGATGGCTGCGTTCAGTAACACCATTGCCAGGCATCCCGGCACGGTCCACCACCAGTGGCTGCGTCGGGGGGCTGTAACGTCAGTCGTTTTTTGCGTTGTGGTCATGCAACACTCCTGTATTTCTCATGTTCTTCCAGCCAGGCCTCCAGCGAAGCCATCTCCGGCCCCGATTTCTTCCACGCCAGCTGCCACACCGCCTCATGAATACTCATACCCTCTCTGCGTTTCTGCTGCACAAACTCAAAATCCGGGCCGTCAGAGCTGTACATGGCACGGCTTAACGGGTCCACAAACAGACGGTGCCAGGAGGAATGGTTTTCCACCTGCAGCAGGAAGGAACTGAACCACTGGTCTTTGGCCGCACCAAACTTACCAATCATGTCGCGCTGCAGTGGCTGGAACTGATCCGGGAATAACTGGTTATATTTCGCGAACTCCTTCGCACTCTGTTTGAGGATAATTTTGTAGGAGGAGTTACCCCATGCCGCACGGGCTGCGCTGGATGCCTTGTCAGAGTCAAAGTCGACGATGTTCTGTGTGATGGTGATATAGGCACCGGTATGACGGCGACAGGTGCGGTAACCTTTTTGAATAAACTCACCAACTTTACGATTTTTGAAGTCCAGCAGACGCCAGCCTTCATCAATGACGTTCAGTTTCTTGAGGGTACGCGGCGTGCGGTACATCCGGTTCTCGATGTAAATGATAAGGCTGAACATCACCGCAACCAGCAGTGACGGACGGTCTTCCAGCCCACCCAGCTCCAGCACCACCATTCTGGCATCATCCCGCAGGGACGGCTCATCAGAGTTAAAATACCGGCCATAAGTGCCGTTGGCAGTGTACTGGTCAAGCAGCACAATCATTTCATCCAGACGGCTGCGGATGGTCGGTGACCCGGCATACTGCTCGCTGTCACTGGCGTTTTTCAGGAAATCCACCACGTCATCAATACGTGCCCTGTTCTCTTTGGCCAGCCAGGAGGCCCTGACCGCCTGCAGCAGCAGACCTTCATGCACTTCATCCAGGTTACCGTTGGGGCTGGCCATCACTGACAACTGGTCACGGACACGCTCCGCTGACTGGTCAATATCGGTGATGTTCGCAAACGGGTTAAAACGCAGGGTTTCACCGTCCAGATATACGCCACCCATGTTCTCACACAGGGACTTGTAGCCATCCCCCATGTCGAACACCACGGCAAAGCCCCCGGAGTCCAGCACGCTGCGGATAAGTGGCTGTATCAGCCCGGTTTTACCGGCCCCGGAGGTGCCACAGACCGCCATGTTGTAGTTGGTGTTATTCATCCCCCGGAAGAAAATATCGATAAACGCCAGCTGGTTACGGTAGGTGGGTGCCAGCAGACCTGCCGGTGTCAGGGGGTTATCCGCCACTAACGGCATCAGGTTGGCAACATTAAAGCTCTCTGCGCGCTGAACCACTCCGGCCTCTTTCAGCTGTTTAAACAACCCTTTCCCGGCCATAAAGGGCAGACAGGTCAGGAAATTGCGCATGTGGTTAAAGCGCGGTGAAATCAGCTCAAAACCGTTTTTACGGAAGCTGTTCAGGATGTCCTGCTCCACTTCCAGTGCCGTTTCATTATTGTCCTTGCAGAATGCTGTGATGTTGAGGAAGTAGGACACGACAGAAGACTGACCGGAGCCCAGACGCTGACGCAGTTCCCCCCACTCCTTCGCCTCTTTCTCCACGGACGGAAACCATTTGGCATAGGAGGTCTTCGACTTCTTCTCCAGGTCCATGTACTTCAGGTTGGCTTCGCTGTGGGTTTTCACTTGGTCTTCCACCACCAGAGTCAGCGTCAGGATGAACGGGCAGGAAATGGACATTTCCGGGTTCAGCAGATTGCTGTAGTTGTCGGCCATGTTCCACAGGAAGGCGATTTCCGGGTTACGGGCCAGATGGAAATTCAGGATGCGGGCCGTGCTGTTCCTGCCGTTCTCACGCAGGCCCAGCGTCAGGTAATCAGCCCGGACATTCAGGTCAAAACTGTCCTCCACACACTGATAATTCAGATCAGAATACGGGTCCAGCTGACGTCTTTTCGGGTACAGAGAGTCCGGATTATGGTTAATCATCTCCCCGACAATCTCGATGAAAGCCTGTGCATCCACTGTCTGTGTGGTGATTTTTGCGCCGTGAAAAGAGGCACGGATGATTTTCACCAGATTTTCCATTTCCAGAATGTCAGCCCGGCTTTTTTTCTTCGAGGGAGAACAGTACGAGATAAACACCCGGTAATGGCGCAGGGTCAGGGGCAGATTCATCCCCTCCGGCAGCGGAAACTGTGTCGCTGCCGCTTTCATATAATAGGCACGGGTAATGGCGTTAAACCGTTCAGCCTGTTCACCTGACCAGGAGAACTCACGCAGCCCGTATTCAATCCTGTCACCAACCAGCTGACTGGACATCAGATGGATACACAACGGAATACCGCGCGGCAGTTTGGTGCGCAGCATGTGATCGAGTGCCTCCACAATGGACTTATTCGCCCCATTGATGGGAATGGCTTCCAGCATAAAGCCCATCGTGGTGTCATTCATGAACAGACCGGATTCCTGGTTGTAATCACGGTACGGCAGCAGACGGCTGAACTGCGGGAAGCTCATTTCGCCCAGAACTTCATTGGCCTTTGCGGATTCGTCAGGCAGTTTCAGTGCTGTGACGAGGGAGTTAACCGCCTGAGTGACGGCCTCAAGTGGGTTATTACTCATATGAGTATTCCTTAGTGCGTTTAAAAAAGGAAAATATCAGTCTGTGGCCGTGGATATATCACGCAGTGCCATTCCTGAAACCACAGCACAAATAAGAGATGGAGGCTTTTAACAGGAAACCAGGATTAACGTTCCTTTACTGAATGAGCATCATTTAATGCCTGAATTTGTTTTTCGCGAATCTTATTGCGCTCATTTTCTCTTACACGTTTCACCTCTGCCATTTCGTTTCTTTTTCTGCATTCTGATGCGATTTTATTTGCCTTACCAAGTGTTAAAGGTTCAGACTGATAATTAAGTGTCTCCTGAAATGCTTCTGCTGCACAGGGAGTTTCCTGTAAAATCTCTGTCAGTTGTTCTGGTGTTGCAGGTTGTTGCGCAAGGTAAACGATGTAAAAAGGAATACATACAATCATAGCCATAACGCCAACAAATATAAAAGCCAGAACAGATTCTAAATATATCGACTTCATTTCATTTTCCTTTGAAGCAGTAAGCACTCATTGCCCACCACCATTTAGTGTTTCCATCACGCTGTTCAAAGGTTCATTTGTTTTAACTTCAATACACTCCCCTGTATTTCCAAAGCCCCTGCCGCCATGTGCTTCGATTGTCCGAAGAACCTGCAC
>OMGF01001442.1_pt1 | contig 14960 bp, 10 predicted proteins | sample 1645861 | NCBI WGS metagenome assembly OMGF01 (sample SAMN05578586, study PRJEB25193) | human gut metagenome | biome: Human Microbiome; feature: human-associated habitat; material: feces | host: Homo sapiens | place: USA:Birmingham
CGCAATTAGCGGCATCCAACCAAAGATTGGATGAATTAGTAACTAATGCTGCTAAAGCGGGGGCAGAAATGGAAGGGAGTTTCAAAAAAAAGATCTTTGATGCCTCGCAGACAATCAATGGGTTTACAGAAAAGATTATTGCTCAAAAGAGTACCATTAAGGGCTTTGAACAAGACTTGAGGGCTTTACAAGAAGAATATCGAAAGATCACCAAAAACGGTGGCAAGAATCAAAATGCACTTGATTCTATACATCGTATGAAGAATATCATTACAGAAGAAAAAGACGCACTGTTCACTCTCACCCAACAACAAGCCGAAGCACGTCTTTCTGTAAAAAGACTCCGTGACGAATATGCTCTCTATAATGATAATGCCAAAAAGGTCGTAGAAAAAAATAATGGTATTGCAATTTCTTGGAAGAAGGCGGTGGCGGTTATTGGTGGTACTGGTATACTGAAAGCGTTAGGTTCTGAAATGATTCGTATACGTGGTGAGTTCCAAGCCGCTGACACAGCTATTCAAACTTTATTAGGGAACAAGGAGAAAGCCGATACACTCATGGCTCAAGTCCGTGAATATGCAAAGATTTCCCCGTTGGAATTTTCTGATGTAACGAAAGCTACACAAATGATGCTTGGTTTTAATATTGAGGCAGAGAAAGTACCGCGTTATTTGCAGGCTATTGGTGATGTTTCTATGGGAGATGCCCAAAGGTTCAATTCTCTAACATTAGCTTTTTCCCAAATGTCCGCTGCCGGTAAACTGATGGGACAGGATCTTAATCAGATGATCAATGCCGGATTCAATCCGTTGCAAATCATGTCAGAAAAAACAGGTAAGTCCATAGCTACCTTGAAAGATGAAATGTCCAAAGGTGCTGTTTCCGCAGAAATGGTACAACAGGCATTCATTGATGCTACTTCTGCCGGTGGAAAGTTCTATCAGATGTCCGAGAATGCTTCCAAGACTATTAAAGGACAGTTATCTATGATGCAAGATGCGATGGATGCCGCTTTTAATGAAATGGGACAGAAGTCAGAAGGTGTCATAATGAAGGGTATTCAGATGACCACTTCACTGATTGAAAACTATGAAACGGTGGGGAAGGTATTGGTTGGGTTAGTTGCTACTTATGGAGCGTATAGAACTGCTGTGATGTTGGCTACCATAGCGACAAGTAAACATACGATAGCTGAAGTAGCTCTTACTAATGCTCGTGTGTTGGCACGAAAAGCACAATTGGCTTTAAATGCAGTTATGCTTACTAATCCTTATGTTTTGTTGGCTACCGCCGTTATTGGGCTTGGTGCTGCAATGTGGGCTTTCCACGATTCGGCAACCGAAGCGGAAAAGGTGCAGAGAAGGTTTAACGAGCGGCAAGAAGAAGCTAAAAAACAAGAGGAAGAACACAAGCAGAAGATTGATTCCCTCGTACAGAGTTCCCGTGACATAGCCTTATCCGATTTGCAGAGAGGTCAGAGTTTAGCGGAGTTGAGAAAAGAATACCCAAAGATATTTGCCCAATACGACATTGAAACCATCAAACTTGCCGATATACTTAAATTGAAGCGGCAGATTGCAGAGGAAGATGCGAAACGCGCCGGAGAAAAACAAGCCAAAGAACTTTCCAACATTGAATCAGAAATCAAATATTACGAAAATTTACTGAAATCTCTTTCCGGTCAACAAGGTATAGATGGGTATGTGAAGAAGCTGAAAGAATTGCGTGCTATGCGTGATGTTATATTGCAAGATAAAGGCAAAAATATTTCAGAACAGTTTATATCCAACTTGAACAATGTTGATGTAAACGAGTTTGACCGATACATATCCGAGCTTGAAAGGAGAATCAAAGGCAAGGGTGATAATGGAACCCTCAAACTCCGTTTGCCTATTGATGTGAAAGGAACTCTGTCTGATGAAGCAATCTATAATGTGAAAGACATAAAAACACTTATAGATACTGCGAAGTCTGCCAAACAAACTCGAATTGATTCTGAAAAGAACAAAACGACCTATAAAGAAGACTATGATAAAGCCAAGAAAGATTGGGAGGATGCCAAAAAGAAACTTTCCGAAATAGAAAAGGACAAATCCAAGTTTACTTCAAAACAATATGAGGAGGCTAAAAAACGTAAGGAAACTGCTGAAAAAAAATACAAAGATTTAGGTGGTATTACCGGTAGTTCGTTAACCAAGCAAGAAAACCAAGCAAAGAAAGAAACCGAAAAACTTCGCAAACAGCAAGAAGGCATTCGTTCCCAGAATGATAAGATCTCTGAAATAGAACGCAAACAGGCAATCCAGCGTAAAAGGCAGGCTGAAGATATGGAAATGGAAATTTCACAGTCTGAGATCGATGCCATGACTGAAGGAGCTGAGAAGAAGCGTATGCAGAGGGAATTGGATAACCGGAAAGAGATCCAATCACTGGAAAGACAAAAAGAAGATATGATCCAGGCTGTAATTCAAGCTGAGAAAGAGATTTTTGATGCTCAGGAAGAGTTGAAGGCTAAAGAAAATAATAATTACCAGAAAAAGACTTTTGATTCTTCTAAGGTGGATACAGGAAAGATTAGCTCTATCTGGGATACCATTATAGAAAATACGTCCAAAAAGCAACTTGATGATAAAATACGCGAACAAGAGGCGTCTTGGAACGAATATCTTATCAAGTTTGGCAACTATCAACAGAAAAGGCAGGCCATTATTGAAAAATATGATAAGGCCATAAAGGAGGCCGGAACGGCAGGCGATGCAGCTATCTTGATGAAAGAGAAAGCTAATGTGCTTGATGATTTTGACAACTCCGTGAAGAATAGTACGACTTTAATGGGACAGCTCTTTGTTGATGCTTCCCAAAAGAGTGTGAACGAGATTCAGGGCATCATTGAAAAAGCCGAATTATTGATGCAATACCTCGCTGCCATTAAGGATGAACAGGGAAATGCTCAAATCGGTGGAAAGACAGTTTCAAAGAAGGATATTTTAGGTCTGGGGATAAGTGACAATACTCTTCAAAATCTGGAACTTTCAACCGAGCAAACAGAGGCACTAAGAAATGCTATTGGTCGTTTAAAAGAGGAATTGGGAGTAAAGAGTCCTTTTGCGCTTTTCAAAAAGCAAGTAAAAGAAGCGGCAGGTGAAATAGCGAAAGGAGGTCAGGAAAATATTGCTCGAGGGATTGCAGGGATCGGAAGTGCTATTGTTCAATTTACTCCTGCTATATCTCAGTTTGGTCAGGACCTCGGTACAATCTTCGGTAACGATGATCTTGGCAATAAAATAGCCGGTATTTCTGATGCGTTAGGTGGAGTTGGTCAAACAGCCATGGGAGTTGGTCAGATAATGTCTGGTGATATTGTAGGTGGTGCCATGAGTGCTGTTTCTGGTATTTCATCTGTTGTAAAGGCCTTGGATGGTTTGTTTGGCGCTGATTATTCCCGATACAATGAAATGAAGTCACAATATGAAGCTCTTAATTCTGTGTGGGATGAACTTATCAATAAGAAGAAAGAGTATATTGATATGTCCTATGGGGATGAAGCTTATAAAGTAGGGAAAGAAGCAGAAACCCTGATAAAGCAGCAGACCCAGAGATATTATGAACTTCTGAATGAATTAAGGCAAAGTGGCTCAAGTATTGGATCAAGTTCTTTAGGCAAACGAATAGAAAAAAGACTTAATAAAGAAGATTGGGCCAGGATATCCGGTGCTGTCGGTGAATCTGTCACGAATGCAGAGTCATTGCTTAATCTTTCTGCAGAACAACTAAAAGAAGTGCTTGCCGATCCTAAACTGGTATCTGTCCTTAATACTGTAAACGGTGACTTTGTAAAATACATACAGGATATTGTCAATGGCTCTGAGAAATTAGAGGATATACAGAACCAAGTAAAAGAACAGCTTACCCAAGTTTCATTTGATAGTGTATTTGATAACTTTGTCGATACCTTGATGGATATGGATAGTTCGGCAAAAGACTTTGCTAATAATTTTGAGAGGTATATGCAGAAGGCTATGCTTACCACTATGCTTGGTAATAAGTATAAAGCCGAACTACAAAAATGGTATGATGCTTTTGCTGCTGCTAACGATAATAAAACAGGTATTTCTGAGGAAAATTATAAAAAGTTGCAGGAGCAATGGAACGACATTGTTACCGACGCGGTTAAAGAGCGGGATAAATTGAAAGAGTTGCTTGGCTGGACATCCGAATCTTCCTCTCAGGATTCTACAAAAAGAGGATTTGAGGCCATGTCTCAAGATACTGGAGAAGAACTAAACGGACGTTTTACTGCTTTACAGATAACTGGGGAAGAGATCAAGAATCAAGCAATAGAGCAAACGGGTTTGCTTTCATCGATCAACGAAAAGATGTCATTGCTTGATCTTACTAGTGAGAATTATCCTCTTTTAACTATGCCTAATGTGCCTGATATTGCCGGACAGACAAGGGAAATACTTGCAAGTAGCTATCAGCCACAGATAACGATTAATTTTCCAACTGACAAGATAGAGTCTTTGGCTTCTGATGTATCAAGTCTGAAAGGGATAGTTGATGAACTACGTACAAATCAGATTGAAAAATTTAATGATGTTGTAGAAGGTGTATCTAAAATGGCTAAAAATACCCCTGTAATGAATAAAAAAATAGACAGTATAAATGATAACATTAAAAAAGCGTTATAACTATGAGTGGAGAATTATTAATAAATGGAAAAGATGCCTTTGATATCTGGGGGGTGAACATGGGAGATAACTTTTTAAATGTACTTTTAATGCCACCGCCGGTAAAGGATTATATTGAGAATAAAAGTCGTCTGGAAAATGGTAAGAACATCAATTTAAGTAATAAAAAAGCAGATGAAAGGGATATGACCCTTACATTTACGATTCAAGGGTATACGCAAAGTGATTATATAGCTAATTACAAGGCGTTTATGGAAGAAATGTCTTCAGGTTTGGTTAGTATCCAAGTACCGATACTCGGCAGCGATATTTATCATGTGTATTACAAAAATGCAGTATCATACGCTATGAGTTTAGATCGGACTTTCTCAAAAATTGCAATGAAAGTATGCGAGCCTAATCCAGCAAATAGAACTTAATTTGTGACCTTATTTCTGATGTCACAACAGGAAGCCCGAATTTTTAGGGCTTCTTTTTTTTATCTCCGACCTTTGATGTGTTATGGAAAGAGTAGACATCAAAGACATATCTGGCAGTATTCGCTTTTCTACTATTGTAAATGAAGGCTCGAAACGAAAATTCCTTTTAATGAAGGAAGACTATGTTACTGTGAAGTTCAATTTGGATGAACCGATTTTTTTCAAGCTTGGTGATTACATAGATGATGGACATTTGGGAGTGTTCGAGATATGTGACATACAGAAACCCGCTTACAATGCAATAACGGCAAGTTATGATTACGAACTTCGTTTGGACGCTTATTACTGGAAATGGAAAAATAAAATTTTCAAATACACCCCAGAGACAGCCGGACAGGAAGCGTCCTGGAACCTGACCGCTCCACTGGATGTTCAAGTTGGTATAGTCCTGAGAAATTTAAAAGCTCTTGGTTACACATACAAAGGACAGGATTTTGTTTTTTCCATTGACAGCACGGTTGAAAATAAAGCTCAGTTGATGTCTTACGACAACATCAACATTCTTGACGCTTGCTTTGAAATGGCAAAAAAATGGGATTGTGAGTGTTGGGTAACAGAGAATATCATTCACTTCGGGCGTTGTGAGTTCGGTGATCCTGTTAATTGGGAGATCGGTGTAAATGTAGAGGAAATGACACGCACCGACTCGCAATCCGCTTATGCAACCCGTATCTATGCTTTTGGCTCTACAAGGAACATACCTTCCAATTATCGTCCGGTGGATGAATCAGTAGTTGTGAATGGTGTCGTTCAAAGACGATTGATGCTGCCTGCTGGAACTCCTTATATTGATGCCTATCCTAATATGGTTACAGAGGAAGCCATTGAGCAGGTTATTGTTTTTGATGATATCTATCCACGACGTACCGGTACAATGTCGGATATTGCCATTCATAAGTATACTGACAAGATAGAAAATGCAGATGGGACAATAACTGAGGAGAAATGGGATACTTACCGCTTTAAAGATACTGGCATTACATTCTCCAAAGCCTATGTGCTTGCTGGCGAGGAATTAAAGATAACCTTCCACTCTGGGAAGCTTAATGGTATGATGTTCGGGGTTATATTTAATCCTGATGGAGAACCTGAGAAGTTATCAGATGGTAGTTGGAATCCGGCTGCACAAGTTTGGGAGATAGTACGTAACGAGGATTATGGGCGTAAACTACCTGGTGATGTACTTATCCCCGCAAACGGGGATACTTATGTCTTGACTGGCTGGGACTCAACAAAGATAACACAACTTGGACTCGTATCTGCTGCCGAAGTCGAACTGAAAACCGAAACGGAAAAGTACGTTGCCAAATCAAAGATGGACCCTTCCACCTATAACTGCAAAATGATGTCTGGTGACGCATACGGCGAAGACGGTGTTCATAATCTTTATAGTGCCGGTCAGAAGGTCAAGCTTATTAACAAGGCCTATTTCGAAGATGGCCGGCAATCGCGTGTCATAGGATTTGAACATAATCTTGACTATCCGTTTGATTCGCCTATATTTACGGTAGGGGAAACGGCGGCTTATTCACGTATCGGAGAATTGGAAGAAAAGTTGGATAGTCTTACATTGAAAGGGCAGACTTACAATGGTGGTGGAAGTGGGGTATATATCATTGGGACTAATGATAGTACACCCCCGTCAAATAGAAATGTCTTTTCGGCTTCAAAGTCACTTGCTACCCATTTACGTAAGGATATGCCCGATACTGCTAAAGAAACTGTAACTTTCTCAAAAGGCTTGATAGTGGGTGATACTGCTGCATCTATTGACGAAAATGGTAATGTGGAAGTGGGAAGTGTCACAGCACGCACTAAAGTTAAAGCCGCTACATTGGAAGTAACCGGATCGGCCAGTGTTGGCACACTCCATTCGGAAGGGAATATTTCAACAGGCGCGGATATTTGGGCTAAAGGTGACACGCATACTTTAAATTTACTCGTTCAGGCACTTGCAAAAACATACGATCTGAATGTTGAGCACGTCGCAACCCTTTTTCAAACCATAGTCAAGGACTATATCAGTTCAGAAAGATTCATTTCCGGACTGATGGGTGAAGGGATGAAGCTATACAAGGCTATCAATGGAGATTGGAACCTTGAAATAGATAATGCCGTAGTCCGTAAGGCCATGACCATTTTTGAACTTATCATTTCGAAAGTTCGTGCGGTTAACGGCGGTCTGGTGATTTCATCCGCCAACGGGCGTGTTAAGTCCGTTTCGGAAACATCCGGTGATCCGGCTTACTATGTTTTAGGTATAGAGGGCGACATGATGTTTGTCGCTGATGACTTGGTACGTTGTCAGGTCTACACATCCGGACACGTTAAATACTACTGGGTTCCGGTTGCCTCGGTTAATGATGATTCGATTCTCATACTTAAATCCGTTTTTCCAAATGGTACAACTCCGGCCGTTGGTGATGATCTGGTTCAGATGGGTAACCTCACGAATCCGAACAGACAGGGTATTTTGTATCTCACCGCTTCGGAAGATGGCAAACCGCGCATTTCTGTACTGGACGGGGTAAACTCCACGTCTTTGGCCGGCAAATCAAAGGTTATACTCGGTTGTCTCGATGGCATGACAGATACAGACTTTCCGGCTGACTTCCAACCCTCCGGATACGGCCTGTATGCGATGAACTGTTTCCTGAAAGGTATTTTCATTCTGAGAAATGGAAAGAGCATCGAACAGGAGTTTAGTAATATTGCTACCGAGTTAGCGGCTATACCGGGAAAAATCGAGCTATCCGTTAAAACTAAGGTAGAAAATTTGGGTATAGGTGCTAACAATTTGTATAGTTACACAAGTTCAACGCTTAATACTTTATATCCATCTCCTACTATTGAAAGGCAAATGTCTCTGCATGGTTTCTATTTGGTTGGTTCACAAGGTAATGGAGGAGCTATGCGGATACCTAATATTATCCCGCCTATCCCCGGTAAGTATACCGTTTCCGGATGGATTAAAGGTAGTCAAAATACCCCAGTTGGTTTTACTATTGATGTGTGTGATTCTGAAAACGTAATTGTTAAATCAACAGCAGATAACCAATGGAGTTATTTCAAGCATACATTTAACGTAACAAAAAATACAGAGGAACAAAAGGATGTATATAATTTTGTTGATATAGAAAGAATTGATTGGGCTTATATATGGGTAAAAGACTTTAAAGTAGAAGCGGGTGAAATTGCAACCGCATGGAGTCCCAATTTTCAGGATGCAGTTTACAAAGGCGCTGAATATACCAATAGTCAAATTAGTGTAGTCGAAGGTAAGATAACATCCACCGTTGAAAAGATAAATACCGTTGATGGACGTGTTACCGGACTTGCTTCACGTATCGAACAGACCGAAAAAAGTATCACGTCTGTTGTTGGTGATATTAGTGTTATTAATAGTACCACCAATAGGCATATATCAAAGCGAATAGATTTAAGAGGATGGGACAATAATAAGTTTTTCCCGTTGGTTATAAGTATTCCGGTTTACCACAAAACAAGGGTTGAAATAAGTAGGCCTCTTGATGCGGGATACGGAAAACCTTCATATGGTACTCACGATGGCGGTTTTTCTATGAACTTAACGTTTGAGATGTCCGGTTCGGGTTGGGGTTCGTTACCAGCAGTAACCAATATCTTTGACTATACTAAAGCATGGACTTCTGCGGGTGCAAAGATAGTTGTTGATTTGGGACAAATAACTGAAACGTCTACGTGTAGAATGGGTATTAGGGGCGGTTCTATGTATGACGTAACCGTAGATGATACTATTGACCCAAACGTAATCAACGTTTATCAAACCGATTATCACGGTTCATATAATACATCGTTCCCCGTTCGCACCGATGGAACTGAACCCGTCCGCACATACGGATACTATACCGAAATAAAGCAGACGCAGGAAAGCATAGCTTTAACTGCAAACAAAGTGGACGATCAAGGTAGGCGATTAAGTGCGGCTGAGTTAACTTTGAGTTCAGACCACGCAAAATTAAGCGTAGTAGAACAAACGGCAAATTCCGCCAATTCATTAGCAGGCACAGCCAATAACAAAGCTGAAGCCGCCAATTCCTTAGCAGGAACAGCGAACAGCAAAGCCAACACAGTAGACGGTCGTGTCACCGCCACCCAAAACGGCTTAGTCGAAACCGGAATCAACATCACGTCCCGAAAAATCATTCTGAAAGCCGATAACCTGCTATTCCAAAATAACACAGGTCAACAGACAGCCGCCATCAACGCAAACGGCAAACTGTCTGCCAATGTGATTGAAGCTGCGGAAGTGGTGGCACAGGCATTTTCAGCACAGAGGATCACAACCGGAAACCTTACGGTAACTGATGGTGCAAAGATCGGTGCCTGGAATATATCGGGAGGCTCTCTTGTTTCGGCAAGCAATTCGCAGGCTAAGATCCTGTTAAACATGTCCGGTAATAAATTCCTTCGTATTAACGAAGAGGGGGACAGCCCTACAACTTCACGCACTGCATTGATGTCCATACGAAACGACAATTACAGTGGTCTAAGTATTGAATCATACGGAAGTTCCGGTTTTGCTCTAAGATGTTTGGCTAACGCAGGCACTGCAAATTCGATAGAATCGTATGGAAGTCATATTTTCGCCCAAAGGGGCGGTGAAAAGTGGAACGCTCCCGGAATGCTGTGTACCGGATATGTATATCAAGCGGGTACAGTCACTAATGAATGGGGCAACGGGTGCACCTTAACCAGTGCACAGAAAATATCTACTGGAAAATACAGGATATACCACAGTTTGAAGCATCTGCAGTACGCTGTTTTAGTACAAGGCTTAGGGGGGTATGGCTGGGTATTCGGTCAGGTAGAGACGCAAAACAACTCTTATTTTGAGGTTTTAATGCTTGACGCAAACAAGGGTCCCCGTGATTGTCCATTCCGTGTGTTTGTTGTAGGGCGCAACGTTTGGTAAACAGCATTGTCAGCGCAGATTACAATGATAAATTCAAAATAAATAAAATATGAAAATCAATTTTAGAAGAATTAAAGTAAAAACAGCTATTGACGGAGAAGTTGAAGAGTTCGACGTGGCTAAAACAGTAGGAAACGCTATTTACTGTAATACACCCGATTTGGGTGAATTGGAGTTTGCCCAACGGATATACAAAGAGGGTGAAGTTGAAGTTGACGAACAAGGTGCAAATATCATTCGAAATTACGTTGATCCGGCTCCGATACTCGCAGTGGTGAAGACCGCTATTTATAATGAATTAGATAAAGTAATTATTAACTCCCAAAATCAATAAATTATGTTTCAAGAAGAATCAAGAACAGTTCAAGTAAACGGTAAAGCCGTTTCAGGAGATTATCAGTACAATGTAAACTACAGTGTCAATAACGATAATCTCAGTCGTCTTCATTGTGAAATCATTAAAACGGTCACGGAAGAGATTGACACCCCTACAGGTAAGCAGCCCGTAACCTCCGGGCGGTATATCGGGTATTTGCTGTTAGAATCAGGCAGTAAACAAATGTCCCTTCCGGAGTCGGAGAATGTTGCAGCGCACTTTGAAGTATTTGACCAGATCACCAAAGAGGTAAAAGCCACTTTAGAGCCCAAACCGGCATCTAAATCCAAGTAACAAGAATCCGCCCTGTCTTCACAGATGGGGCGGAAAGATGCGGTATGGATGAGGAACGAAAGTTTATACATACCGCATGAAGTGCGTAATTTAATATTAACGCGGCAAATATACGATTAAAGTTTATATATCCAAGAATATGAAAAATTTGAAGATGATTGCCTTGATTGCTTTGCCTCTTTCTCCTTTGCTGGAACTCTTTGAGCGCTATGTCTTTGGTGACTGGGAGTTTGTCAAATGGTTGATTGTCCTTGTATGTGTTGATACGGTGCTCGGCTTTGTCAAGCACTGGCTATCCAAAGACATCAGTAGTAAAGCTTATGGTATGATCGGGCGTAAGCTTATCATTTACAGTTGTGTATTAGTCCTGTCGCATGTGATGGGTAATTTCTCGATCGCCGGTCAGGTAGTCGATAGTTTTGTCTGGTTCCGGTATTTCGCTTGTACGGCATTAATGGTACGTGAGGCCTTAAGTATTATTGAGAACGTAGAAGAGATTTGCCCGGGCTTCTTCCCTAAAGCGATCATAAACAAGCTGAAAGGGTTCGATAATGTTTCAGGAAAGAAAGAGTAAGATAAAATCTCCCGTCATTGCACTTAACGACGGGAGGTTGCACACAAACAACACAAACAAGCAAACAAATACAAAGCCTATCTTCCCAGACGGGAGAAAATATAAAAGGTAAGCGCAAATTTAGCTAAATCTTTTTGTTCACAGTATTAATTTAACATATAGTATGAAGTATTTTACAATCCAAGAACTAAGCCACAGCGATACGGCCGTAGCGCGTGGAATTGATAACTGTCCAACGGCCGAAGCTATTCACAATTTAACGAAGCTGGTTGAGAATGTTCTCGACCCGCTTCGGGAGAAGTACGGCAAGCCCATCCGGATAAGTTCCGGTTATCGAAGTGCTATTCTCAACCGGAGCGTTAACGGGGCAACATCCAGCCAACACCGGGTAGGCGAGGCGGCTGATATTACGGTAGGAAGTAAGGAGGAAAACCGGAAACTCTTCGAGATCATCCGGCTGGAATTGCCTTTCGATCAATTGATAGACGAACGTGATTTTAGTTGGGTTCACGTATCATTCCGTGAAGGTAGAAACAGAAAACAAGTGCTGAAGCTATGAAATATCTACCTTATATCGTTATTGCAGTTCTTATCCTGTTTATTGTGTTCCGTCCGGCAAGGGTGGAATACGCACCGGGCGGAGTAATCAGAGACACGATCATTACAAATCGTATTGATACGGTTCGGGACACAGTGCCCGTTCCGGTTTATGAAAGCGTTGTAGATTCGTTCCCGTTCGTTGTTCCCGTCCCTGTACCGGGTGATACGGTCCGGGATACAGTGTATTTTCCTATTACGCAGAAAATCTATAAAGACAGCCTTTATACGGCTTATGTGTCGGGCTACCGGGCCAAGCTGGATAGTATAGAGGTGTACAGTAAAACGAGGACTGTGTTTGTCAGAGAACGGGCAAAGCGGAAGCGGTTTGGGCTGGGCGTGCAGGCTGGATACGGTTTTTCCGGGAATAAGGTAAGTCCCTATGTTGGAGTTGGGGTGAGTTGTAATTTGTGGGAGTGGTAAATGATGTTTTCTTTTCATTTGTAGTTTTTTTATTGAGTAGTTGATTTCTTCTTACAATGATTATTAAATGAAAAGTTGGTTGATTCAAATTTGAATTATATATTTGCGCCGTTAAATATCTTAAAACATTTAATTGATATTTTATGAGAATAGAATCTAAAAAAGATATCTTAGTTGAACAAATTGAAGAAACTCTTTCAAAAATCGAGAGAAGAGGAATTCCTATAACTAAAACATACCAAGTAGAGATGAGAGGGCGTACTGAAACGGTTTATGTAAGGAGTAGGATACAGGAATTGTATGAACAAATAAAATCTTTAAATGACTCAGATAATATTTCTTTATTGTCTGAAGAGTTTTGTTGCATTTTAAGTGCTTTAGAGGGGATAGATTCTTTTAGGGAACTCGCTTGGAGAGTAAAAAATAATTTTAGATAGAGTCGGTTGAAAGCAAGTAGATGAGCACGTAGAAGCTAACATTGTTCTTTTAACAGAATGTGTAAGGCTCCGAGTTGAAAGGCTCGGAGTTTTTTATGTATTATTTTGTTCGTTCTTCCTTCCGAGGTATAAGGTTTAATTGTATCTGTTGATTTCGTTCCCGTTTCTTAGTGATAAGAGGCAGGGGGGGACTTTATCGAGGATGTCTTTTTATATCTTTCTGTTTTTTGCTTTATAGTATTAATTTTTAGACATTCGTTTTTAATATAAATACCTAAGAGTAGGTATTGGCGATTTCCTATCCTTTACTTTTCTTTGCAAAATATATAATTTAAACAACTCTTATTTATGAAACTAATCTATTCCTTTTTTTCGTTGTTCTTTCTTTTATTTTGCTCCAGTTGCTCTGATGATATAGAGGTAGCCAAACAAGAATCTCCTGCAGTATTTTTGACGGAAGAAACCTCGGCTTATCGTACTAAAGAGAATGCTATTATTGAGGTGGAGCATTTTATTAAAAAGGATAAAAGTGCTACACGAACGGGTTCTTCTTTAAATTATTCAATAGGCAATGAAATCTATTTCTATAGAGATACAATTACTAATCAGGACTATCCATCATTTTATATTGCCAATGCGGATGGTGGTAACGGCTATGCTATTGTATCCGCCAATCCATATACAACGCCCATTATCGCTTATTCCGAGTCCGGCAACCTTTCTTTGAGTGATACACTTCAATATCCGGAGATTTCTTTCTTTTTTGATCTGGTTCAAAACTACATCTCTAATACTGAAAAGTATAAGACAGAGCTCGAAGAAGATGATGATAACTCTTTAGATGTGCCTCAAACAAGGGCCAGAAGACGGCCTCTTTATGAAACGAGACCTGAAGAGTGGCAGGAAACAGAGAGAATAAAGCCTTTGATTACTGTTGAATGGGGACAAGGGAAGCCTTATAATAATGCAGCACCTTTTATAAAAGGACAAAGAGCCCGTACTGGATGTGTAGCTACTGCGGTAGCTCAAGTAATGGCATACCATGAAAAGCCTTCAGAATATAATGGAGTATTTTATAAATGGTCCGAAATGAAAAAGGATCCTTATACCCCTGCGGTTGCTCACTTACTTCGCTCTATCGGTAATCTGGTTAAAATGGACTGGGGGGTAGACGCTAGCGGGGCTAACAGGAATAATATTCCACGGTGCTTTGAGAAAATGGGATATAGGAAACCTCGTGCCCCTCAGAGTTATAGCCAATGGGACGTTATAACATCTATCAAAGCTAAATGTCCGGTTATAATATGTGGTAACTCGGTAAGGGGCAATATACTGGGTATTAAGTATTATCAGCGTGGGCATGCATGGGTTTCTGATGGCTATTTTCATAGAGAAAGAAAGGTTGATGTCCATAGAAAAGGAAGTGATAAAGTTCATCATTCGTATATAGAGAAAGAAGATTACCTGCATCTAAATTGGGGATGGGAAGGTGGGGCTAATGGATATTATTTAGCAGGAGTTTTCAGCGGGGGCGATGGTCCAGCCTTTCCTTCCACTAGAGCTGCTGGTAAAGGTAACTTCCCGTATAATGTTGAAATAATCCCATATATTAATATAATACAATAAAATTATGAAAAAATCTTATTTACTTCTGTCCTTCATGTTTCTTTTATCTGTATTCTTTTCATGTAACAATGGCATTCTTGGCGATGCTAAAGATACGATAGGACTAAAAACTAGAAAAGTATTATTTATGTCTGATAAAGACTCTATTGAATTGCAAACTTCGAAAGGTAATGATTGGTGGCTTTCATCCATTAAAACAAGTGATTCTATAATTGTAAATAGGATTATTGCCAATCAAATATTGAAAGGAGAGTGGTTTTATGTTGAGAAAACTGGTCGCAAATCATTATTTATCAGGGTTGAACCAAATCTAACAGGTTTGGAAAGGAAGTTTACTGTGGAGATTCAAGATGGTAACTATTTTAATTCAATTGATATAACGCAAAAGGCTAAAGAATAAATATGAAAGTCATCTTTTGAAGTCAACGATATTTGTTTTATTCTTCTTGTTTGCAAATGGTGCAAGTGCTCAGTTTCTGAGGTCTTTGTCCTTGCCCAAAAGAGAC
>OMGF01001444.1_pt1 | contig 14952 bp, 10 predicted proteins | sample 1645861 | NCBI WGS metagenome assembly OMGF01 (sample SAMN05578586, study PRJEB25193) | human gut metagenome | biome: Human Microbiome; feature: human-associated habitat; material: feces | host: Homo sapiens | place: USA:Birmingham
CACGTTCCACTACGACCGGATGGAATTTACAGCCAGCATGAATGACTCCATATTGACGGATATGGCGGATTTTCTGGTGCAAAAGGACCGCATACCGTTCCGCAGCGCCCACAATATCATCGCCTCAGCCGTCCGGGCCCAGGGTGATAATCCCAGCAGCAAAATCACCTTAAAGCAGCTCAACAAAAGCAGCAAACAGCATCTGGGCCATGACACCACGCTGACAGAATCAGAATGGGCATCCTTACAGTCACCGCGCAGCTCCGTGGCAAACAAACGCAGTGAAGGTTCCCCCGCCCAAAGCTCCTGCCGGAAAATGCTGCTGTCCCTGCGCATGGCCGCCGACCGCTGCAATGAACAGTACAATAAAATCATCAACTCCCTGCAGCTGGCCGAGCAATTCAGAAAGGAACAGATCGATGTGCTGAAAAATGGGACGCATTTTGAGCATAATTAATTTCTATCAGTTTTTATGAGTCCTATATATGCGAACAGCGGACTCCGGGATTATGTCCCGGGTCCGCTGTTTTGTTCTGCGCTCTGTTTTACTCTGCACTCTGTTTTACTCTGCACTCTGTTTTACTCTGCGCTCTGTTTTACTCTGCACTCCGTTTTACTCTGCGCTCTGTTTTGCACTGCACTCTGATGCATAGTGCATCCTGTCATATGTCAGAACACTTCCTGCTTCAAACACCTCCACTAAATATCCCATCCGATGTCCCCTGCCCGCAGCCCATCAGACTCCCAGGCTTTTAAACATCTTGTCTCTGTATTCCTTGTTCCTCGCCCCGCTCCATTCCTTTTTTCTCTCCATCCTCAAAAAGCATCTGTCCCAGTGTTGTCATTCCTATCTTCTCCTTTACATCCATTAGCTGGTTCCGATCCAGAAATTTAACTGCCAATGCGTACTGCACGGACTGCATTCTCTTGACGTCCTCTTCCTTCATATCCAATCCCGGACTCTCCAGTATATCCATGCCGCGGCAGATGCGTTCGCTGATTTCCATTGATGTACACAGCACTAATGTTGCAGCCGTCACCTTGTAAATCATGCCTATATATGCCTCGTACTCACGAAAACGCCGCAAATCACGTTCCGTTATGCTGTCACTCTCAAATTTCAGATGTATCCATGATCCACCCATTCAGCCTCCTGTTCCGGCAAACCATACAGGAACCTACCTTCACTATACTTAATATCACCCTGCCGGACAAGGGCGCCCCGCCTGATATCACACAATTTATAGTTACTTATTTTACTTGATTCGTTGGATTTTACACCCGGTACAGCGGGCAGATTTTTACATAGATACTACGTAATTTGATTTTGACAGAATTCTGTTATCAGAACTTAGATTTTTATTCTTATACAATTATGGCGGAGGTCCCTCATATGCGTTCACGCCCCGGCGTCTGTTTTTTAATATAGCATGTCAGTGCGCCTATTGCAATCTCAAAATAGAAACTCATCCATACCCCCAGCCGCAAAAAACTTCATTTCCAAACAGCAGCGGCCGGGAAATGAATCACATGGTTTCCCGGCCGCAGGCTGCTCTTTACTTAAACTCCAACCTCAAAGTCCAATCCTTCCCTCCGGCCATTCATCCGCTAAACCAGCTGGTTATATTTTCCCCGCTTCACATAGTGGGTATGCAGCAGATGGTGGGACAAATGTCCATTGGGTTCACCCAGATATTCGCTGTAGAGCTTCATCAAATCAGGGTTCTCATGGGATTTGCGCAGCACCTTGCGCTCATCCTCACTGTAGAGAGCGTTTGAACGTTTTTCACGGTAATTCTCCTCCGTGCATCTTGGCTGTCCGCCGCCGTTTATGCAGCCTCCCGGACATCCCATTACCTCTATGAAATGATAGGGCGATGTGCCTGCCGCCACCTCATCCATAAGCATGGAGGCGCCTTCCAGTCCGCTGGTTACCGCCACATTCACGGTTACTCCCTTTAAATGTTCGTATGCAGGAAGCGTATCCTCAATTGTGATGGAGGCTGTCTTTACCTGCTCCAATCCCACTATAGGCGCCACATGCAGCTTGTCAAAGGGAAGTTCCTTTCCGGTCACCACTTCGTATACCGTACGCAGGGCTGCTTCCATAACGCCTCCGGTTACGCCAAATATATCAGCTGCTCCTGTTCCCAGTCCCAGAGGCGCGTCAAACTCACCCTCCGGAAGATTCACAAAATCAATGCCTGCTGTCTTTATCATACGGGCCAGCTCCCTGGTGGTCAGTACGGCGTCCACATCGCGGTTGCCGTCCACTTCCATTTCCGGGCGCTGTATTTCATACTTCTTGGCTGTACAGGGCATGACAGATACCACAAACATGTTTTCCGGCGCGATTGCGGTGCGCTCTGCATAGAAGGATTTTACCACGGCGCCCAGCATGGTATGAGGACTCTTGCAGGTGGACAGATGGTCTAACTCCTCCGGGAACTGATGCTCGATATGCTTGATCCAGCCAGGAGAACAGCTGGTAATCATAGGAAGTACCGCCTTTTCCTTTTGGGACTCATCCCCCTTCAGAGCTGCGTTCAGGCGGCCTAAAAGTTCTGTTCCCTCCTCCAATATGGTAAGGTCGGCGGAAAACAGGGTGTCAAACACATCGTCAAACCCGATTTCGTGAAGAGCCGTTGCCATTTTCCCGGTGACAGGGGTTCCCACCGGCAGGCCGAACTCTTCACCCAGGGCAGCCCTCACTGCCGGGGCCACCTGGACCACCACTCTCTTTTCAGGGTCAGCCAGCGCCCGCCACACCGGTGCAAGGCCGTCTGTCTCCTTCAAGGCTCCGGTGGGGCAGACCACAGTACACTGGCCGCACATGGCGCAGGCTGTGGAGTTAAGAGGCAGCCCCATGGCCGGGCTTACCACCGTATCAAATCCGCGGTTCTGGGCCTGGATCGCTCCCACCTTCTGAATCTGGGTGCACACAGTGACACACCTCCGGCAGAGAACGCATTTGCTGGTATCCCTTGTGATGGACGGGGAAATATCCACCATGGGCTTGGTCATGGCTCCCTCAAACCGGCTCTCGCCGACTCCCAGCTCATAGCCCAGCTCCTGAAGCTCACAGTTGGTATTCCTGCTGCAGTTGAGACAATCCTTTGGATGGTTGGACAGCAGCAGCTCATACAGTACCTTTCTGGCAGCCAGCACCTTGGGAGAATGGGTCCTTATGACCATTCCCTCCCTTACCTTAGCCATGCAGGAGGCCTGAAGGTTCTTCATTCCCTCCACTTCCACAACACAGATACGGCAGGAGCCGTACTGATGGACATTCTTCATATGGCACAGACTGGGAATCCTGATTCCCACTGTCTCAGCCGCTTCCATAATGGTGGAGCCCTCTGAAACCTCCACCGGTTTTCCATTTATCGTTACATGTATCATAATCTACCTCCTATCTCCTGTCGCAGTGCAGGCACCTGAGAGCCTCGCCCATGGCATCCAGCTTGTGGAATCCGCAGTTCACTTCCCTGAAATTGTCCTTGCGCTCCTCCACGGACAGACACCTGGTCGGGAAACGCTTATGGGGTTCATTGACTTCAATATCCGCTATCTCAGGTATATCAAACCACTCGCCCATATTCAGCTCGCCCTTGCCTCCAAGGTACTGATCAATCTTCATGGCAGCTTTCTTGCCGTCTGCAATGGCGTGAATCACAACATTGGCGCCCCATGGGCTTACATCGCCTCCTGCAAACACGCCCGACTCTCCTGTCTCAGATGTAAACCTGCCGATATCCAGCTTACCGTTCTTAGCCACCTCCACATGAGTGGTGCGGTAAACCTGATGATCCACATCCTGGTTGATGGCTGTAACGATGCCGTCGCACTCCAGGAAAAAGTCAGAATCCGGAATATGGGCCGTGCGCCTGCGCCCGTCGCTTCCATAATCAGTCTCTTTCCTGCGGACCAGGTGAATGCCTGTCACTTTTCCATCGGCTCCCAGGAATTCCACCGGTGACGCCATGGCGATCAGCTTCACGCCTTCTTCCCTGGCCTCGATGATTTCATCCTTTCCGGCAGGCATCTCCTTCTCAGACCTGCGGTAAATCACAGTTACTTCTGAGGTTCCCAGACGCACCGCGGTCCTGGCCACGTCCATGGCCGTGCTGCCGCCGCCGATTACCACCAGCTTGTTGGGCACGGACATATCCCTCTTAAGGCCGATCCGCTTTAAGAATCCAAGCCCGCTTTCCACACCCTTAAGGTCCTCGCCCGGTACATCAAGCAGCCTGGATACCTGGGTTCCGGAAGCAATGTACACTGCGTCCGACTGTTTCTTCATATCCTCAAAGGTAATGTCAGATCCTATCCTGGTATTCAGGTGAATCTGCACACCGCTCCTCTCAATTGCATGAATCTCCTTCTGCAGCACGGCCTTTGGCAGACGGTACTCCGGAATGCCCCAGTACAGAACGCCGCCCGCCACGGACTCTGCCTCGTACACATGAACCTCATGGCCCATATTCGCCAGATAGTAAGCGCATGTAAGGCCTGAAGGACCTGCTCCGATAACGGATATACGTTTTCCGGTAGCCGGTCTGGGTTCAACCAGAGGCACATTGTACTCATCCCGCAGCGCATAATCTCCGATGAAACGCTTCACACTGCAGATAGCCAGAGGCTCATCCACCTGGGCGCGCCGGCAATGATCCTCACACGGATGGGTACAGACACGTCCGCACACAGCCGGGAACGGGTTATCCTGACGAATCAGGCGGTACGCGTCCTCGGTTCTGCCGGCTGCCAGCAGGGACATATATCCGGGTATGAATACATTGGCAGGACATGCATTGCGGCAGGGTGAGGTCTGAAGCTCGGCGCAGACGCCTGCGCTGCAATGCTTCTCATAGATGTGGGCCTCATATTCGCTGCGGAAATATTTGAGGGTGGACAGAACCGGATTGGGCGCCGTCTGCCCCAGGCCGCACATGGCTGTCTGCTGAATGGTTCCGGCCAGCTCCTCCAGAAGCTCCAGGTCCTCAGGCCGCCCCTTTCCCTCGGTGATGCGCTCCAGTATTTCCAGCATCCTTCTGGTGCCGTTGCGGCAGGGAAGGCATTTTCCGCAGGATTCATCGCAGATAAAGTCCATGAAATACCGCGCTGTATCCACCATACAGGTATCCTCATTCATGACAATGAGTCCGCCGGAACCCATGATTGCCCCCAGGCTGGACAGGGATTCATAATCCACAGGCGTGTTCAGATGTGTCTTGGTCAGACATCCGCCGGAGGGACCGCCGGACTGAATGGCCTTGAATTTTTTGCCCCCAATGATTCCGCCGCCAATCTTGTATATGATATCTCCCAGAATCGTACCCATGGGAACCTCGATAATACCTGCATTGACAATATCTCCCGCCAGGGCAAATACCTTTGTGCCCGCGCTCTTTTCCGTGCCGAATCCCCTGTACCACTGTGAGCCGTTCAGAATAATGGGCGCTGCATTTGCCAGGGTTTCCACATTGTTAATGATGGTGGGACTTTCAAACAAGCCCTTTTCAAAGGGGAACGGCGGCTTCTGCCTTGGCTCTCCCCTTTTTCCCTCGATGGACGCCAGAAGGGAGGTTTCCTCGCCGCAGACAAAGGCGCCTGCGCCGATGCGGATTTCCAGGTCAAAGGAAAAACCGCTTCCCATCACGTTCTCTCCCAGGATGCCCGCTTTCCTGGCCTGGTCAATGGCATTGCCCAGCCGCTCCACTGCTATGGGATACTCTGCCCTCACATATACGTAACCCTTGGAGGCTCCTATGGCATATCCTCCTAACATCATGCCCTCGATAATGCTGTGCGGGTCGCCCTCCAGGATGCTTCTGTCCATAAATGCGCCGGGATCCCCCTCATCCGCATTACAGACCATAAATTTGCGTCCGTCCTCAGACACAGCCTTCATACCTGCTTCCCACTTCACTCCGGTAGGGAATCCGGCGCCGCCGCGCCCTCTGAGGCCAGAAGCCTTCATCTCTTCCACCACCCGGGCCGGCGTCATCTCCGACAGCGCCCTTGCCAGGGCGCCGTATCCGTCCCTGGATATGTATGCCTCCAGGGAAGCATACTCCATGTGTCCGCAGTTTCTCAGCGCCACACGCACCTGGCCCTTGAAGAAGGGAATATCCTCCATCCTCGGCACATGGACCCCCTCGTCCTCATCAAAATATGTATATTCCTCGCACACCTCATCCTTCAGAAGATGCCTGGCTACCACGTCCTCTGCTTTTTCAGGATTCATCTTTGTGTAGAAGATTCCCTCCGGCTCAACCAAGATGACGGGACCCATGGCGCATGTACCCATACATCCGGTGACCATGACCTTAACCTCATCATCCAGCTTATATGTACTCACTGACTTTATAAGCGCATCCCTTACTTCCCCGCAGTTAGAGGATATGCACCCTGCTCCGCCGCACACCAGCACCTGACGCCGGTAGGACTTTTGCCGTCTCAGATATTCTTCTTTTATGCTTAATAAATCATCACGGTTTTTTACTGCATCCATTACTCCTGCCCCTCCTCTTCATAGTAGCGTTCCAGAATCTGTTCCAGTTTGTCAGGATTTACCTGTTTGTAAACCTGGTCGTCAATTGACATGGCCGGAGCCAGACCGCAGGCCCCGATACATCTGGCCACCTCAAAGGTAAACCTTCTGTCCGCCGTGGTCTCACCTATTTCCACATCCAGCAGTTCCTTTAACCGCTCTACGATTTTCTTCCCGCCCCTTACATAGCAGGCCGTCCCCAGACAGACACGTATGGTGTGTTCTCCTCTGGGCTGGGTAGAGAAAAATGAATAAAACGTCACTACCCCCGATACCTCTGCCAGACTGATGTCCAGAGCGTCCGCTATGACCTTCTGGACCTCCAGAGGCAGATAACCATATATTCCCTGCGCCATATGAAGGACCTGTATCAGACTTCCCTCTTTCCCCCTGTACTCTGCCGCCAACTCGCCAATCCGCTTTAACAGCGCTTCTTCACTGTGGTCACAGCAGCATGCATGTGTGTTTTCACCCATCACTTCATTCCTCCTTGTTATGAGCACTTACCGCCTGTTATACGGCGCTTGTGTGCAATACATGCCACTGGCACAAAAACGGCCGTCCCCTGACCGCTTTGCGCAGTGGCTCACCTCTAAAAGCGTTGCGCTGCTGGCCGGGCAGACAGCTGCAGTCTGTCTGTCGGCTCCCTCACCGCAGGTTTCCCCCATTGCGTCCGGAGGATTGTATTGTGAAAAATTATACAAAGTTAAGGCGGGAGCAACCTTACCGGTTACTCCCGCCAAAAAGACCCTGTATAACTTTTACTGACTTTTTAAAATTATCTCGTCTGCGGTATCGTAAATGACCGCGTCCGCCTTTGATTTTCATACCGCATCCTCCTGTCTTGAATTCAGGTAAAAATTAATGTGCCTAAAAATTTTTGTATATTCTAACTTTTTTTGTATTTTTTCCATAATATCACAAGGACATTGTACTTGTCAATATACAATCTAATTTTTAACAATCTCCAAAGCAGCCCAACACTTGCTAATTCCGTCTTTATATATCAGAAAATTTATTAATATTCTCCTACAAATTCTGTCGATTTTCAAAACCTCTATTCCTTAATTTTCCAGCATATGGTACAATAGTACCTATCAAATATAAAAAAAATTTACATGCAGAAAGGAGTCCTTATGTTCGATTTAGACTTTATTCTCACCTCACTGGGATTTATTGTCCCGGTCATTCTGGTCATCATCATCATTACCCAGGGATACGTCAAGGCGCCGCCGGACCACGCATACATCATATCGGGCCTGCGCAAGCAGCCAAGAGTGCTCATAGGACGGGCAGGCATCAAAATCCCGTTTTTTGAACAGCTGGATAAACTGTACCTTGGACAGATTACAGTGGACATCAAGACCGATGAATACATCCCAACCAACGATTTCATCAATGTTATGGTGGATGCGGTAGCCAAAATACGGGTGGCTGACGACGACGAACGGATGAAGCTGGCTATGAGGAACTTCCTGAACAAAGAGCCGGCAAACATTGCCGCCGACCTGCAGGACTCCCTTCAGGGCAACATGCGTGAGATTATCGGTACGCTTACGCTGAGGGCCATTAACACGGACCGTGATTCCTTCTCTGACCAGGTTATGATTAAGGCTTCCAAGGACATGGAGAAGCTGGGTATTGACATCCTTTCCTGCAACATCCAGAACGTGACGGATGAACACGGACTCATCCAGGATCTAGGTATGGACAACACCTCCAAAATCCGCAAGGACGCATCCATTGCCAAGGCAGAGGCAGAACGTGATATTGCCATTGCCCAGGCAGCTGCGGACAATGCCGCCAATGACGCAAGGGTGGCTGCCGAGACCGAGATAGCCCAGAAGAACAACGAGCTGGCCATCAAGAAGGCCGAACTGCAGAAGGCGTCCGATACAAAAAAAGCCGAGGCCGACGCTGCCTACGAGATTCAGAAACAGGAACAGCAGAAAACCATCCAGACCGCCACGGTCAACGCCCAGATTGCCAGGGCTGAACGCGAGGCCGAACTGCGTAAACAGGAAGTACTGGTACAGCAGCAGGCACTGGAAGCTGAGATTAACAAAAAAGCAGATGCGGACCGGTATGCCATTGAACAGGCTGCCGCTGCCGGTCTGACCAAACGCCAGCGCGAGGCCGAAGCCAAGAAGTACGAGCAGGAGCAGGAGGCCCTGGCCAAAAAAGCCCAGGCTGACGCGGAACAGTACGAGCGTGAAAAAGACGCAGAGGCGCAGAAGGCCATTGCTGAGGCACAGAAGTATTCCATGGTCCAGGAGGCAGAAGGTATCAGGGCCAAGGGCGAGGCTGAGGCTGCCGCTATCCGTGCCAAGGCACTGGCTGAGGCAGAAGGTATGGAGAAAAAAGCCGAGGCTTATCAGAAGTATAATAAGGCGGCCATGGCTGAGATGATGATTCAGGTGCTTCCTGACATCGCCGGGAAGATTGCAGAGCCTCTGTCACAGATTGACAAGATTACAATTATCGGAGGCGGCAGTGATTCGGATAACGGCGTAGGGGCCATTGCCGGCAATGTGCCTGTGGTCATGGCAAAGCTATTTGAATCCATGAAAGAAACCACAGGCGTGGACCTGGCAGAAATCATGAAGGCGGATACATATGATGCCAAGGTCAACCGGAACGTGAACCTGACCGGCGCCCCTGATATTATCCTTGGAAGCGGGCAGAAGGCCCTTAATCCTAATCCGGATTCGGATAATATCCAGCCATAAATTCTTTCTGCCCATGGAGGATATTTTAAATTAGTATAGCAGAAACACCTCATAGAACAACCTTTGATATGGATACAGGGGATTTCTATGAGGTGTTTCTTTTTACTTCTATTCTTCTCTGTCCTTCTTACCTTCCCGGGCCTCCTTAGCGCCCCAAACCACGCCTTCCATGTCAAATGTGCCTGCGGATATGTCAATGTCATGGTCTGCTTCCGCTCCCGCAGACGCTCTCACATTCCCTTTCTGCACATCTGCTGCCGTCTTTCCCGGCGCACCTGCTGCTCCCGGCATTTCCGGCATTTCCGGTATTTCCGGTATTTCCGGCATATTAGGCATACATGACATATCCAGTTCTCCCGCTTCTGCCGGCACAGCCGCAGTTTCCCGTTCTTCCCGCACAGGCTCCCTCTCAGGATCCCTCCCAGGCTCCTGTCCGGCTCCGCCGGTTTCCTCTATCTTCCAGCGGATGGATACGCGGAACAAATCATCCTCCACTTCCAGCTTCATGGTACCGCCCTGGACCTCCACAAAGCTTCTGGCAATGGCAAGCCCCAGTCCTGAACCCTCTGTGTTGCGTGATGTATCCCCGCGGACAAACCGTTCTGTCAGCTCCTCAGGAGATACCTCCAGTTCCCTGGCTGAAATGTTGCGCATGGTTATCAGTACATGGCCGTCATCTTCCCTGACCACCTGGATATAGGCCCGTGTGCCCGGCATTCCGTACTTTGTTATATTTACCAGCAGGTTTTCAAATACACGGTAGGTCTTCTGGCTGTCCAGATAAAGAAGGATTTTCTCCTCAGGCAGATTGTAGCGGAACTCGATCCCGCTTGCCTCAATCTTATCAGACAGCTCAAACCGCACCTGCTTTAAAAGGCTCACGATATCCACGTCCTCCTGGTGAAGGCTGACCGTACCGCTGCTGGCCTTGCTGACCTCAAACAGGTCCTCTATAAGCACCTTCAGACGCATGGATTTCTGGTCCAGCACCCGGACATAGGACTTTCTCTCCTCCGCTGTCACATTCTCCTGCTTTAACAGATTTACGTAAGTGATGATAGCCGTAAGAGGTGTCTTTAAGTCATGGGATACATTGGTAATCAATTCCGACTTGGTCCTCTCGCTTTTCACCTCCTGGGCCACTGCTTTCTTAAAGCCCTCCTGAATCCGGCTCAGCTGTTCCTTAAACGGGTTGAAGATTCCCAAATCCTCCTGAATCTCCACATCCAGGTTTCCCTCTGCTATCTCATTGATACTCTTTAACAGCGTATTATATTTTTGCTGCATCTGCCCCCAATATTTCTGCAATAGGAAAAACAGAACCAGGGAGTAAATTACCAGTGCTCCGATTCCCCAGAACCAGAGACAGGAGATAATGGTCAGTATGACAAAATTTGCAATAATGGCCTTGCCTATAATCTTGGTGGAACGGCGCTCCCAGTCAGTCTCGTTAAAAACATTGAGGGCATTTAATGTCCAGCGCTTGATGAAGCGCAGGAAACGTCCCAGCCATGTGCGCTCTTTGAAATAGCGCCAGGGGCCCAGGGAAAAGATAGCCCTGTAACAGGTAATTCCCCAGTAAAACATTCCGTAGCTCACCATCCAGAACGCCAGATTAATGACCACTGCCATCACATCCGCGGACCAGGGAAGAAATTCCGCTCTCATAAGTTCGCTCTTTAAGCTGCCGTCCATGGTAGAAGCAATCAGCGCCATGGGTATGGTTCCCTCACCAATAATACCCAGCCAGGCCACTCCGATACAGCTCAGCGGCTCAAATGAAAGCCTGCACAGTGCGCTCTTACCAATCTCAAACCGTTTCACAGCCGGCAAAGCCAGGGCCAGCACGGTCAAAAGTCCCAGTACAGATGCGCCTATGGCAAAATAGCCGTTGCTGAAACGGTAATCCCGGATGGTAAGCTGCTGATCCGCGCTGTTATACCTGGCATCCGTATAGCCGAACATCTGGGACGGACTGCACCGAAACACCACGGTCATGTCCTTGGGTCCCTGGAATTCCACGCCGCTGTAGCGGTAGTTCTCGTCCAGTCTTACCTCCAGGGGATCGTAGAATTCAAACCTGGTCAACGACTCCTTGATGCGCGTAATATCGTCATCCCTGTTTCCCTTTATGTCCAGAACCTTCAGTATGCCGTTTGAATTAAAGTTTATGGTGAACTGAATCTGGTCATCCTTCAGAGGTTCCTGGAAAAATGTCTTTGGATCCGTCACATTGCTGCGTCCATAGGTCCCATCCTGCTCACAGACCCCATAGGACAGGCTGGAATAATACTGCCTGTAGAGGCTTTCCCATTCGCTTCCCGCGCTGTCAATGGTCTGCTGCATGGACTGGTAATAATAAATGTCATAGGGATCCCCACTGTCGTAGACCATGATCTGTTCCCCATCTTCTCCATCCTCTGTCTGTACCGCAGCTTCGTCTTCCGGCTGCTGCTGGCGGATCTTTTCCTCCAGCCCCGGCAGGAATGTCTGGGCATAGGTCAGACGCCGTCCCGTATCTTCCTGCATTTTCTGATGCCAGATTTCATAACTGAAATTCATAACCTGGGTTGCCAGGTTTCCAAAATTACTGCTCTCCTCAACCTGGCGGACGGACCTCCTGTTGTGGTAACTCTCCGCCTTTGTTTTCATATAGGGATATAACCCTATGGTTCCGGCTGATGCCAAAAGCAATGCCAGAATGATAATCAATATTCCCAGCCTATGGCTGTTTTTCAATTTTGTATCCAACTCCCCACACCACCTTTACATATTTGGGCTCCCTGGGATTCACTTCAATCTTTTCCCTCAGGTTACGTATGTGTACCATGACCGTATCCGTATTCACTGCCCTTTCGTTCCACACCCGTTCGTAGATTTCCTCTGCGGGAAATACACGCCCCGGGTTCTGTATCAATAAAAGAAGGATTTTGAACTCGATAGGGGTTACCTTGACCGATTTGTCATCCACGGTCACCTCTACCGTCTCCTCGTTGACCTCCAGGCCTCCCAGCCTGTGGACCTTTGGATTCTCTGTCTGCTTTGAATTCAGACGGTCCAGAAACCGGTGGTAACGCCGCAGCTGTGAATTGACCCTGGCCATAAGCTCCATTGGGGTAAAGGGCTTTGTGATGTAATCGTCCGCTCCCATATTCAGGCCCAGTATCTTATCCACTTCCTCTGACTTGGCTGACAGGAATATAACAGGAAAGTCATATTTTTCACGGAGTTTTGCAGTCATGGTAATACCGTCCATACGCGGCATCATCACATCCACAATGGCCAGATCAATCTCTCTTTCCTCCAACACCCTGAGGCCTTCCACTCCGTCTGCTGCCTGGAATACTGCGTATCCCTGGCTTTTTAAGAATATTTCCACGCCTTCCCGTATCTCTTTGTCATCCTCTACCAGTAAAATCCGGTCCCCATTCATGTTCATTTCCTCCTTACGCTCTTTATACTAACAACTAAAACAAAATTTAACCTTCATAAAAAACAAAAGAATATCTAAAGTCTTATTGTAACATTCCTAAACACATTGTTCAACGGGTGATAAACTGTCTAATCCAGCTGTCCAGCCGCAGGAAGCGGTATACCATGCATTGGCATAAAACTGCCGTTTCTACAGACATTTTCTCCTGAAAAATTGTGTGATATTGTTATTTATTTATTTAAATTGACAAAGCAATTTACCCATGATATGGTTGTATTAAATTTTTATTTAGAATTATCCGTATTTGACAAATTATTCTCAATTAAAAGGGAGGAACTACATTGAGTACATATGTGATTACAGGCGGCACCACGGGCATAGGAGCCGCCACCCGCAAACTGCTCCTGTCCCAGGGCCATGAAGTGTTTAACATTGATTTTAAGGGAGGGGACTGCCTTGCGGATCTGTCCGCTCCGCAAGGACGCCAGGGCGCTATTGACGAGGTATTCCGCCGCTATCCCGACGGCATTGATGTATTGATATGCAACGCCGGCGTGGGTCCCACGGCGCCGCCCCAGATGATATTTGCGCTGAATTTCTTTGCCAGCGTCAAGATTGCCGAGGCACTGCGTCCCCTGTTAAAGAAAAAGAAGGGCAACTGTGTGGTGACCTCCTCCAACTCCATAACCAACATGACAGTGCGCATGGACTGGGTGGATATGCTGTCCAACGTTATGGATGAAGAACGCGTTCTGGAATTTGTAAAGGACATTCCCCGTACCCAGGCCGCATCCTGTTACAGCTCCTCCAAGCATGCCCTGGCGCGGTGGGTCCGCCGGGTTTCACCGTCATGGGCAGTGGACGGATTGCGTATTAATTCCGTGGCTCCCGGCAACACCACTACGCCCATGACCCAGAACATGACCGATGCCCAGATGGAATCCGCGCTGCTGATTCCTATTCCCACCCGCTATGGACGCAAGGAATTCCTTGACGCGGAAGAGATTGCCAACGGCATCACCTTTCTGGCATCACCCATGGCCAGCGGCATCAACGGGGTCATACTGTTCGTGGACGGCGGCATCGACGCGCTGCTCCGGTCCGAACGTTTCTAAATGAAAATGGAGGATATGGATATGACAATTCTGGAAAGCTATATTGACTGTATGCAAAGAGGCGACGAAGCAGCCCTGGCGGATTTGTTCAACGAATACGGAGTGCTTCATGACTCGTCTCTCATTAAGGCAGGTATGGACACCCTCCACCTGGAAGGCAGAATGGCAGTGGAAATGATGTTCCACCACAAATTCGGCTTTAACGGAGGTCCCTTTCCCATACACAGCGTAAAATATTTGGACGGCAATACGGTATGGTATTTCATCACCTACAACGAACATGTGGTTCCTGTAACCGCATTCCTATCCAAGGAGGATGAAGACGGCAAAATTCTGCGGCTGAATATCTATCCGCTGTAAATAAAAGGACCGGAGCTGGAAGGAATTGTTTATTTCCCGGCTCCGGTTTGGGTTTTATTCAAAAATGACCAGTTTTTCCAGTGTCTTTTCCACATCTATCAGGGAATAAAGGCTGTCATTCCACATGAAATATGCTTTTTCAGCCCATAAACCTGTTTCCTGCTGTTCCGGCCCCCTGATTTGTTCATCCCTGCTCATCTGGGTCAGATAAGGTTCCTGATACAAAAGGATACCCAGATAATATCTCTGATGGCGAAGGACCAGTACCATCTGCCTGGCGTCCGCCTCTTCCCTGCCGGGCGCAGGGCCTTCCTGGCAGACCACCGGCACGATGCTCCCCTTATAGTTGCACACACCCGCAAAATGTTCCGGAAGGCACGGCATCAGGGAAATCATTACATCCTTGCAGATTTCCTCCACATAGGGAAACTCAACCGCGTAATTCCTGCGCTTTCCCGGAATGCAGAGCACTTCCTTTAACGCCTCATCCGCCATACCTTCCCTCCTTCTCATATCTGCTTATGATGATTTCCGTATCCAGCGCCGCGCAGATACGGCCGCTGCCCATGATGCTGCAGCCGCAGATACCTGTCCTGGAACGGAATCCCGCTCCCAAAAGCGCAGGAAGATTCTTCACCACAATGCGCTTCTGTTCATAGATGGAATCTATGAGAAAGCAGCCCTCCTTCTCCGCGCCCTTCACATATACCAGAATGGCCCGCTCCGGAATCTCCCCTTCCAGGGAATAGAACCTGCGGAGAT
>OMGF01001457.1_pt1 | contig 14799 bp, 9 predicted proteins | sample 1645861 | NCBI WGS metagenome assembly OMGF01 (sample SAMN05578586, study PRJEB25193) | human gut metagenome | biome: Human Microbiome; feature: human-associated habitat; material: feces | host: Homo sapiens | place: USA:Birmingham
TGGTTGCCCGGCTTTCTTTCTCTAAAAAATAAAATAGGATGAAAACTAAATATTCGTATAAACAAATCTGGACGATTGCCTACCCTATCCTAATCAGCCTGATTATGGAGCAGATGATCGGTATGACGGACACGGCCTTTCTGGGACGTGTAGGTGAAATCGAGCTGGGTGCTTCTGCTATTGCAGGTGTATATTATCTTGCCATCTTTATGATGGCATTCGGTTTCAGCATCGGTGCACAGATATTAATAGCCCGTCGCAACGGAGAAGGAAACTACAAGGAAATCGGCCCGATTTTCTATCAGGGCGTTTATTTCCTGCTTGTAATGGCTGTGATCTTATTTACGCTCTCCATTGTATTCTCACCCCATATCCTCAAAAATATAATTTCGTCTCCTCATATTTATGATGCAGCCGAAAGTTATATTCAGTGGCGTGTGTATGGGTTCTTCTTCTCCTTTGTCATGGTGATGTTCCGCGCTTTCTTTGTAGGCACGACGCAAACCAAAACATTGACGTTGAATTCGATTGTGATGGTACTTTCAAACGTGGTGTTCAACTATATCCTGATCTTCGGTAAATTCGGTTTCCCGCAACTGGGTATTGCCGGTGCTGCCATCGGTTCTTCACTGGCCGAAATGGTATCGGTGATTTTCTTCATTATCTATACGTGGAAACGGATTGACTGCAAGAAGTATGCATTGAATATACTGCCCAAATTCCAAGGGAAAACATTGAAACGAATACTGAACGTCTCCGTATGGACCATGATTCAGAACTTTGTTTCCTTATCTACCTGGTTTATGTTCTTTCTGTTCGTGGAACATTTGGGAGAACGTTCTCTGGCAATCGCCAACATTATCCGTAACGTGTCGGGTATCCCGTTCATGATTGCGATGGCATTTGCAGCTACTTGTGGCTCACTGGTAAGTAACCTGATCGGTGCAGGCGAACAGGATTGTGTACGGGGAACTATCAGGCAGCACATTCGGATCGGATATCTATTTGTATTGCCGATTCTGGTATTCTTCTGCCTGTTTCCGGATCTGATTCTGCGTATCTATACGGATATGCCGGATTTAAGGGCTGCATCCGTATCTTCACTATGGGTATTGTGTTCCGCTTACCTGGTGTTGGTGCCTGCCAATGTTTATTTCCAGTCGGTATCAGGTACAGGAAATACTCGAACAGCACTGGCTATGGAACTTTGTGTATTGGTTATTTATGTGGCATATTCTGCATATTTTATCCTGCACCTACGAATGGATATCGCATTTGCCTGGACGACGGAATGTGTGTACGGTACTTTTATACTGATATTCTGCTACTGGTACATGAAGAAAGGAAACTGGCAAAAAAAGAGGATTTAAAAAATTTATTCCTTATGAACCATTATGAACTTGATTTTAATAGGACAACCTCCTACCTTTGCAACAAACATAAAAAAACTAATCATTATGAAATTGCATTTATTAGTGGGAAGCTGCATTTTAGTACTGTTATGTGCTTGTTCAGCAGGGGAAGAGGAACAACCCAAACAACCCGAAACGCCGTCTGTAAAACGGATACCCATCACATTGAACTGTGTGGCAAGTAATACAAATGTCAACGCCATAGAAGGTGTTCATACTCGTGTTACCGACTGGGGCTATGAAAATCAGGACAAAATCGGACTATATGTGGTAAACTACAACGGCACAACGCCGGGAACCTTGCAAAACAGCGGCAATCATGTAGACAATATGCGTTTCACGTACGACGGGACATGGACCCCTGACAAGGAAATCTATTGGAAAGATGAAAGTACCAAAGCAGATTTCTACTGTTATTTCCCGTATAGTACACTTTCCGACATTTCTGCACATTCTTTCTCTGTAAAAGAAGATCAGTCTACCGAACAGGCTTATACGGCAAGTGAATTTCTGTACGGTAAAACTGCGGGAGTGTCACCCACGGAAGAAGCTGTTAGCATTACAACCAAGCACATTTTCAGCTGTGCGGTTATCAATGTCAAGGCAGGTAACGGATTCACGGATGAAATTCTAGCACAATCAACAATAGGTGTAAAGATGAACGGAATAAAGACCGAAGCAATCATCAACCTCACCAACGGTATAGCTACGGCAACGGGAACAGCCAAAACAATCCTTCCGCTCGAAAACGGAAATAACCGTTCTTATAAGGCACTGATTGTACCTCAAACGGCTTCGGGCAATAATTTCATCACCGTCAATATTGATGGCAGAGATTTCAATCTTAACAAGGAATTTACTTTCGTCGGAGGGAAAAGACATACTTTCTCTGTGACGGTAAGTAAGACTAGCAATGGCATTAATGTCGGCATTGGGGCTTGGGAAGATGACGATATAGACAATGGTGGTGTAGCCGAATAAAACAGACATACGTATGAGAAGAGAATGGCATAAATATATAGTATTCAGTGCTGTATCGGCATTGATGCTTATGTCGTGCAACGACAATGAAATAACGGAAGGCGTTTCACGGGGACAGGATTCGAATGTCATATCCTTGTCGGGAGAAATAGACCAAGTGGCAGTGACTCGTGTCAATGATAATGGTTTCTGCGATGGTGACATTATGGGTGTTTACATTGTAGACTATAATGGTAACACACCGGGAACGCTGGCAACTAAAGGTAACCGAGGTACAAATGTACCACACACTTTTGACGAAGCAGCTTATAAGTGGAACTCTGCTTATGATATTTACTGGAAGGATGATCGGACACACGTTGATATCTATGGGTATTACCCGTATGGTACACCGACGGATGTAAACGAATATGTATTTGAAGTACAAAAAGATCAAACGAAAAATAATGGGGATGAGATGGGAAGTTACGAAGCAAGTGACTTCCTTTGGGGAAAGGCAGCGGACGTAGCACCTACGGAAAAAGTGATTCGACTGCCATTGCGGCACAAGATGAGTAATGCCCGCATTACCTTGAAAGAGGGCGAGGGATTCGCTGAAGGCGCCTGGACGGAACTGGAGAAACAAGTGCTGGTTCTGAACACCAAGCGTAGTTCAGTGATTAACCTCGCCACGGGTAATGTGACGGCTACGGGCGAAGTTGCCAAGACAGGAACTATCCCATTCTGTAAAGACAATGAATTCCGTGCTATTGTGGTTCCGCAGACTGTGGAAGCAGGAAAAGTGCTTTTCAGTATTACGGTAGATGGAACACCTTACACATTCAAAAAGGAAGAGAAGTTCACGTACATGGCGGGAAAAATGCACAACTTCACTATTCAGGTGAATAAGAAGGAAGCAAGCGGACAATATGAGTTCAAACTCATTGATGAGTCTATCACTGCCTGGGAAAATGATATGGCTTCACATGAGGCTACCGCCAAAGAGTATATCATGATTGATGTGGAAAAGGCGGGGACGCTGAAAGAGTGTATCACGGCTGCAAATAAGGATTATACGAAGTTGCAGAATTTGAAGATTACAGGAGAAATTAATTCAGCAGATTTCTTTTTTATGAGGGATGAGATGAGTCAGTTGCAGTCACTGAATTTGAAAGAAGTCCTCACAAAAGGAGATACCGAAAACTCAAATAGTAGAATACCAAATTCTGCTTTGGCAAGAAAGACAACATTACTTAGATTGGTACTTCCTGACAAACTAACCGCTATAGAAAGTAACGCCTTCATCGGTTGTGCAAATTTAACAGGCTCACTTGTTATTCCTGAAGGAGTAACTGATATTGAAAGCGAAGCTTTTGCAGAGTGCGCTTCCATGACAGGTAGTTTATCACTACCTTCTACCTTAAAACATATTGGAGCAGGAGCATTCAGAGACACAGGATTCACTTGTGAACTTATCTTACCAGAAAACCTTGAAGAAATAGGCAGCAGCGCATTTCATTGCTGCTACAATCTTTATGGTACACTAAGACTACCTAACAAACTAGTCAGAATATCAGAGGGGGCATTCAGAACTTGTATAGGTTTTACAGGAAGTTTAGAGATTCCCGACAATGTTATTGAAATAGGAAGTGAAGCATTTGGATTTTCCGGATACGATGGATATTACACTGGTAACTATAATGGAACACTAAAACTTCCAAATGGGCTAATATCTATTGGGAAAGGGGCTTTCAAAGGCTGTGGTTTTCGTGGAGAATTAGTATTACCCGATAAATTGGTATCTATTTCTGATAAAACTTTTGCAAAGTGCGATTTTAGTGGTACCTTAAAACTCCCTGAAACTTTAACAGTCATTGGACAAGAAGCTTTTGAAGGGAATTGGAGACTGATGGGAACATTGGAATTCTCTAACGAACTACAATCTATAGGAAAAAAAGCCTTTGCTAATTGTAGGAGTATTGAAGGGGTAGTTTTTTCTGAAAGCATAGAAAACATTGCATCTGATGCTTTCTTGGATTGTTTCGGCATTGGCTCCATCGTCTGCAAAGGAACCATCCCACCCTACGTACAAACAGGAGCTTTCAACGGCGTAGCTAAAGACAACTTCACGCTCGAAGTTCCCGAATCCGCCATCACCGACTACCAAACCGCAGTAGGCTGGAGCGACTTCAAACGTATCTCTGCCCACCGCGAACTGGTCTGCCGTCCTTCTATCGCCAATGCCATTAATACCCGATGCACACGCCGACTGGTATTGAATGCCGAAGGAGACTGGGAAGTAGAAAGCATGCCTGACTGGTGTAGCCTGTCGAAAAACAGCGGGTCAAAGAAAACGGAACTGACCTTGACCATCAACGAGATGACTAAAGGCACTACCCAAGGACGTACAGGTGAAATCGTATTCAAGCTGAAAGACAAGGATTATACTACTAAATGTTCCGTCTCTCAATATGACTATGAATATGGCGAAGACGAAATCATTACTATACAAAAAGCTACCAAAGGAAACAATGGAGGCATTAACCTCGTATTCCTAGGTGACGGATACAATGCGAAAGACATCTCCGAAGGTGAATACATGAAAGCCATGAGGGAGCAAGTAGACAATTTCTTCGGCATCGAGCCTTACAAAACCTATCGTGATTATTTCAACATATATACCGCCATTGCCGTTTCTCCCGAAACAGGAATCGGTACTATCAATACCATCCGTTACGCCAAGTTTGAGACAACCTATACAGGCGGTGTAGGACTGAAATGCGATTATAACGCTGTATTCAATTATGCACTGCGTATCCCCACAGTGACAAAAGCAAATCTAAACCAAAGTCTAATTATTATCACACCTAACTCTACCGATTATGGTGGCATCTGCCAAATGTGGGACGACGGTTCTGCCATCGCCTTCTGTCCAAGAAGTACCTACGGCTATCCACTCGACACACGCGGAGTGATTCAGCATGAAGCCGGCGGACACGGATTCGGTAAGCTAGGCGATGAATATATCTACCACAATGAGTTCATCGATTTCTGTACATGTACTTGCTGCGGACACACATTCGAATTTAACTGTGCTAAGGCATTGGGCTGGTATGACAACCTCTCACTAACAGGCAAAATGCACGAAGTACCTTGGAGTCACCTGATATTTGACGAACGTTACAGCGATCGGGTAGACATCTACGAAGGCGGATTCATGCACAATCGTGGTGTATTCCGTTCGGAGCTAAACAGTTGTATGAACAATGATATTCCGTATTACAGTGCCATCAGCCGTGAATCTATTGTGAAACGTATCAAGCGATATGCCGGTGAAGAGTATTCATTCGAGGAGTTTGTAAAGCACGACAAAGGAACCGTAGATATCAAGACACGTGCCATGGATGTTCCTTATGCTGGAAGCCGCGTACATACATTCCAATATCCTCCTAAGATTCATAAAGGCAGCCCGCTGAAATAATTAAAGTATGTGTAATACTAAAACAGAAAAAGGAATTAAAAAGGAAAAAACATGAAATCAACGATTCATACCATCTACGCTGCTTGCATCTACCTACTGTCATGTATGACTATGGCAAGCTGCGGACAGGAAGAAACGGCAAGCATGGAAACGAAACAGAACAACGTAATGCAGTTCCGGATTGCGCATCCTTCACAACAACAAGCCGCTCCTGTTAGCCGCGCCACAGAAACAAGTTTCGAGACAAACGACCGCATCGGTCTGTTTGTCTGCGAAGAAAATGAGCCCCTACAAGTAGGAGGTAACTACGTTAACAATGCTTCTCTGACCTACAATGGAACGGAATGGACTCCCACCCGTCCTATCTACTGGAACGATGGCAGTTATGATGTGTACGCCTACTATCCCTACCACTCTCCCATTCTATCGACAGACGAAATGGAATTCCGCGTGGCAGCTGACCAAAGCACAGCAGGCACAGCTGACGCAGTGGGAGGATATGAAGCCAGCGACTTCCTGTGGGCATCGGCAAAGAAACAGACTGCCGGCAATGATGCCGTGGCACTGAAATTCAAGCATTGCATGAGCAAACTTACCGTACGGCTTATCAAAGGCGAAGACTACGAAGGCGACGAACTTCCGCAGGATGCCGAAGTGTTTATCCACAACACTGTACCCAATGCTACCATCGACCTTGCTGCAGGGATAGCCACCAAAACACTCTACGGTACGGAAGCCACACTAAAAGCAAAGGCAGCAGGAAACAACAGATACACCGCTATTGTCGTTCCACAACGAATCACCAACCGTCGTCCACTGGTGGAGGTAGTGATGAGAGGAGTGTCATACCTGATGGAAAGCACATTCGTCTTCAAGCCGGGAATGCACCATATTATTTCACTGACCATCACGAAAAACCCTGAACAAGTGAAAATTGAGATTGGCGGTGAAATTGAGAATTGGGAAACAACCGAGGAATAATAATTCTGGTTTCACCACAGATTACACGGGTTTCCACAGATTACAATATTTTTCTATAGGTTTGATATCACACATTCACCCACATGGGTTCCCTTCTTTTCGGAAGGAAAAGAGTTGAAATTACTATTGGCTTTGCCTTCCAATCATGTAGAATATAGATAATCTGTGGAAATCCGTGTAATCTGTGGTGAATTTTCTTGCAATATGTTTATATTTGCAACGGGGGTTCTTAAAAGTTAACTATCAATGAACGACAAACTGAAGTATATCGTCTCTTCTACTATTCTTTCAAGCCTGTTTGCGCTGTTATATACCGGATGCAAACCGGGCAATTTAGAAATCAATGCACTGCCCTTTCAGGAAAATGAAGGAGACCACTGGGGACTTATCTCTACCAGTGGAAAGATTGAAATCCCTTCCGGAAGCTTCAGTCGCCAACCGTCGGCAGTAGTCAATGGAATGTTCAGTCTCCCGGACGAAAAAGGATATTACCAACTCTATGAATTGCAACATCCGGAACAGCCCACCAGTGCAAGGCGATTTGCACAAGTCGGGCATTTCTTTGAGGACGTCACACTGGCACAGGAATTTCCTGACTCTCCAATCCTTATTATCGACCGGAAAGGACAAAGTATCAATAACATCGGGATAAGCCTGCACTACGACATCGTCTTAGCACACAACTTTGCCGAAGGCAGAGCCTTGTTCTGTACCCGAAAAGGGAAATACGGCTACATGGACACCCGAGGAAACATCCTCATCCCTCCTATATACGACCAAGCATATGACTTCCACGAAGGCTTGGCACTGACCGGTAACACAAACGACAAAGGAGAAACCTGTTACCAGCTTATCGACTTGTCAGGTAACGTACGTATACAAATTCAAGACACACCTGCTCTCCTTGACCCACAACCCTCATGCGGACTGATGAAATACAATAACTGCCAAAGCGGACAATGTTGTTATCTAAGCACTACGGGAAAAGAAGGACTCTTCCTGCCGGACAGTATCTGTGAAGCCTTCCGCTTCCGCCATAACGCTGCTATTATCCACACCGACCACGGCGCAGGACTTATCGACCGCCAAGGAAAATTACTGATTGCCCCCACATACGAAGAAGGATTCATCGCCGGCAATGACCGTGTGTGCCTGCGCATCGGCAACGAATGGCGGCTCACCGACTTCGAAGGAAACATATTAGGAGAAACAGGCAAAAGTTACGAACGAATATCCACTTTCTATCCTTCGGGACTTGCCATCGCCAGTTCCGGAACTCAATGCCAATGGATAGACCGACAAGGAAAGTCCACCGATAGCCGGACCTACCACTGCATCGCAGAAGACCTTTCCGCATTGCAACTTGCTCCGCAAGTCTTCGTCCGAAAAAACACTAAGACAGAAAACGAAAAAAGGATTTCAAAGAATATACCTGAAAAGACGGAAAAAGTTTCCTCTTCAACATCAGAAGAAAAAGCTAAAAGTACCCTGCCATCCGCAGGAAACTCCCACACCACCTGCATCGTTAACAATGATGAATGGAAAAACATCGGAAAACAAAACCCGTTCTATGCCGAAGCAAGTAAAATATTGTCCGGCAAACTAACCGAAACGGATGCAGAAAACAGACAAGTGATACTCAACTATGTGGAACACCTGCGCACATCGTATACCACCAAAGACATCGACTTCCTGACGCAACTATTCAGCGAAGAAGCACTGATTATTGTCGGCAAAGTCATCCGCAGTACTCCCCAAACAGACGGGAAATACCTGCCACAACACCAAGTGGAATATAACATCAAGAGTAAACGCACCTATCTGGAACGCCTCAAAATACTGTTCAGGCAAAATAAAGAAATCAACCTGCAATTCAGTGACTTCAAAATAATGCGGCATCCCACACAAGAGGGATTATACGGAGTGACATTACGCCAAAAATACAGTTCTGATCTTTATTCGGACGACGGTTATCTGTTCCTACTGTGGGATTTCAGAGATGAAGCCACCCCGTTGATTCATGTACGCACGTGGCAACCCCGCATGCTGGACGACCGGACACTACTGCCGGAAGAAGAGATATTCAATATACGTAATTTCAATTTGCAATGAACGTTTCTATATCAACTCCCAACGTGGAAACTAACTTGTTGAACGCGAAAAGATTCGTGTTGACAACTGCCATACTTCTTGTCTTTTCCGCTTTGCACGCACAACGTTTTTCCGTGCAAAGTTTCCGGCAACTGCCCAATGACATCAGTGCCTACATCCAGCCTGTGAAAGACCTGAACGACGAAGCCTGTGCACTCATCAAGATAGTGGGTAGCCGTGATTTCGTATTCTCTACCCCCTTGGGAGTGGTGAAAAGGAAAAACGATGTTGGAGAAACATGGATATACGTCCCACGCGGTACTACACAAATCACCATCAAACACCCGCAATGGGGCGTACTTCGCGATTATCGCTTCCCTTCTCCCTTAGAATCACGCCTGACCTACGAGCTGGTATTGAACGCTCCCGTCACCATGCCCCGGAAAAGAATTCCCCCGATCGAGAATACTGCCGTCAGTTATCTGCGTACATACGAACTGCCTTTGCAACAACTTCCCACACCTGAATGGCAACGTCCCCGACGACCGAAAGAGAAAGCTGCATGGCTGATTATACCAAGCATCGGATTTCATCGTCAGGAGGTAGCAGGTGGTATACGCCTTGCCTGGATGCGGCGACACGGAATATACCTACATGTATTGAGTGATTTCCGCACCACCCCCGACACCAACGGACAGGAATGTGACAAGAACGGGTTATTAGCAGGTAGCGATCTACCGCCCTACTACACCGGAAAGACTGAAAAGTCATACTACGCTTTCACCGCAGGAGGGATACATCGTATCATCGGTAACTTCTGCCTTTACGAAGGCATCGGCTACGGAACACGCACGGTTGTCTGGCAAACGGACGAAGGGACTTACCTGCGCAACAGCGATTATTCATCCCAAGGACTCGCCGCTGAAGCGGGTGCCATGCTGCGATTACGAAAGCTTGCTTTTTCCGTCGGTGCCATCACCACAGACGGAAAATACTGGATGGTAAACCTCGGGCTGGGTATTCGTTTATGACCGCCTTCTTTATTAAGAATGTAGAATTGCACAAAAGACATACAGATTGACATATGTACACAAGAATCATTTGTTTCCTGACTCTCTTCGCTTGTTGCCTGCTCCCGACAGGATGCAGTGACGAGAACCGCCCTAATAATCCGACGCCGGAAATCATCCTGCACGAAGCACAGGACATCACCCGTACGAGTGCCCGTCTCACTGGTACAGTGAATGTCCCGCCCCATAGCCATACCGACCGTTACCGTTTCCGCTACGGGACTTCACCGGATATGGTGAAAAGTGAAGAATACCTCCAGCCAAATGGTCTTGTCACTACCGAACTACAAAACCTGACACCGGGAACCACCTACTATTACTGTCTGGAAGCAGGAAACGAAATGTATATGCGGCAAAGTCCCACCTATCATTTCACCACCTTTCCCAACGAACGGCCCCGAATAGACCCCATCACTTTTCTGGGACAAGGCCCTATCAGTATTATCCTGTTATGTGCTGTCACGGACGATGGCGGTGACCCTGTGACAGCCTGCGGCTTCCGTTATACCTCTGCCGATGGACAAGAGCTGGAAGCAAGCGCATTCCTGACAAACGACAATCAATGGCGACTTCATATCAACCACTTGGAAAAGTACACTGAATATACCGTAAAGGCTTTTGCCGAAAACAGAAACGGAAGAACTTACAGCGAACCATACCGCTTTTGCACCAGTGATGCAGTAACCCTCATTGATGCAGGCACGCTGCCCGAAATTATCGGAGAAGACGGAAAAGACGACTATACACAACTGAGTATCACAGGTCCGCTGAACGGAACGGATATCCGGTTCATCCGGGAAATGTGCGGAAAAGACGTACGTGGCAACCGGACACAGGGGCAGTTGCAGAAGTTGGATTTGACGGACGCACTCATCGTTGCAGGCGGATTGTCTTACGATGAATCGCGATATACAACAGAGTATACAATCGGCAACGGAATGTTCGGCGAACTGGATATACCGACGGAAATCAAACTTCCGGAAAACACGTTGGTGATTGAACAGAATGCCTTCCGCAACTGCACGTCACTGACGGCACTTTCCATTCCTGGAAGTACAAAAGAACTGACTCCTTCCAGCGGATGCTGCCATCTCGAACACCTGTCCGTGACTACGGGAAATTCCGAATATAGCAGCATAGACGGAGTGGTATACAGCAAAAACGGTGAAGCACTTGTATGGTTTCCCGAAGGAATGGAGAAAGAGGAGCTTCGTCTCTCTCCCACTCTGAAGAGTATCGGAGAATACGCATTACAAAAATGCAAAATCCGTTCTATCGTATTGCCCGGTTCAGTCATAAGTATCGGAAAGTTGGCTTTCTATGCTTCCGAAATAGAATCGATCGTACTACCGGACGGATTACGGAGTATGCCGCTCGGAATATTCCAGCAATGCCAGAATCTCACGAGTGTCACACTAGGTAGTGACTGTGAAACGCTCTCGGATTATTGTTTCGACGGATGCCCGCTCCAGCATCTATACGTAAATGCAGTCATTCCTCCTGTCTGCCAATCGAACACGTTCAGCGGAGCAAGAAATATTTTTGCCGACTGTATCCTACATGTCCCTGCGGAGAGCTTGCCTATATATAGAAACCACTCTACATGGAAACTGTTTCAACACATTAAAATTATCGAAGCTACAAGTATATGATTGTCACATCTTGATGTCACAGCTGTGCCACCGCATTGGCACAACAGTGACATCATTGTGGCACGGTTGTGCCAATGCGGTGGCACAGTTATTTATTACACATAAATGTATGAGGGGATCTTAATGTTGTCGCACCAGCGACTTAATCTGCTTTAACTGGCGTTCCGCCTCTTGTTGCAACCCTTCCCACCGGCACTTATAAGCTGCAGACTCTCGCAACTCGGGCAATGGATATTCAGCATCCAGCGCAGCTTTCAATTGCTGCATCAATTGCAGGCTATCTGCTTTCCAATTACGTTCGTCCGCTAATGAATCGACAGCATGTATCATTCGCATCCGTTCAGATGCAAGCAGGCGAAAACAATTCTCGCTACAGACCTGATTTCCGTAGACTGGATAAAAAGAGGAAGAAGAAGAGAAAGACGGCAACAAGTCACCTGCAACAGCATAAACACCCACACAGACTGCTCCTGCCAACACTGCAGCAGCCATCCCCACATAAAACCTTTTCCTGCGAGGCGCAGTGACGGCGTTTGCCACCTCCACAACAGACGCATAACGCTTCTCCCGCTTCCTACGGGTACACTTGCGCGAAACTGCTGCCAGCTGTTTGTCTTTCAATACTGTAGCCATCTCACCGATAATTACCCCAAGCGAATAAATATCAGCACGCAAATCCAACGACACATCCGGTTGCAACATCTCGGGGGCAAGATAATAACGTGTGCCGGCAGGAAGCTTCAGCACATCGTAATCATCACAATCGGAAAGGCTGAAATCAATCAGTTTCACATTGTTACCGTTGTGCGTAATCAGAATATTGTCCGGCTTCAAATCACGGTGGACAATCTGCTTGCTATGGATATACTGCAAAGCACTACATAGTTCGTTGATAATCTTGACCGCCACCGGACGAGTCAGCTTGCCATGCTGCATAAACTCTTTCAAAGTGACTCCGTCGACATATTCCAACAGGATACAGCACCCTATAGACGGTACACTCTCCCATCCCAATGTACGGCAAATATGAGGATGTTCCAATTGATAGCCGATATTGAATTCTTTTTTAAGAGCCTGCTCGTAGAAAACCGTTCCTTCATACATCGGCTGCAAAGCTTTCAACACATGCAATTTACCATGCCGATGGCAACGAAACAAGCGGTTCCACCCCGAACGGGAAGTATATATTTCCTGAATATCAGTAAAAGCCACGTCAACAGGAGACGTTGTTTCCCCTATAAAACCGGAAGTAAAAGTGTCGTCATTCATTGCCAATACAGTTCAATAAAGTAAGACCTCCGTTACGTCCCGCAATAAATGGAGAAGTACGAACTCCGTTACGTAAAATGTATGGCAAAAACAAAGGCTGTCCTTTCAAAAAAGCGGAAGTCTCAAAACAATCTCCTTTTTGCAATTTAGACTGCTGCGCCTCACACACTTCAAACAAAGCCTTACCTCTATAAAGCAGACGCAGATAGCGATTGGGCGACCAGCCAATTTCGACTTCCGCCCCGGGAGCAAGCTCACTTGCCATCACCTGACAAGCAGAGAAAAATGAAGAATTGTATGCACTACTACTCTTCAGGTAGCTACAGAAAGAACTGAAAAAATCAAAACCGATAAAACGGGATAATAAATCAAGCGTCTGCATACGTGGCATATGCATATCATTTACATATCCCCACAAACGCTTCAATGTAGAAGTCGAAATCCTCCCTAATGAGTGCTTCTGCAAATAAAAAGAAAACTCCTCAAAATCGGTAGTCGTCCGCAAAGCCCTTCCATATTTCTTTTCGACCAGCAATAAAAGTTCCGCTATCTCCGGTTTATATACATTCATGATTCAATACTGGATATTTTATAATGAACAAAGATAAGTAAAATCGTTTTATTATCGTATATTTGTCCGGTTATTCTAACAAAAATCTACTAAACAATCATTTAAAATATGAGACAAGCTAATTTATTTATGATGTCGGCAGCAATGTTATTAGCTGCCTGCGGAGGAACCAAAGACGCAGGCAAGACAGATCAGGTGCTTATCGAGAAATCGGATATTAAGATCGAAGGGAAGCGCATGACTCCCGAAGCACTTTGGGCTATGGGACGTATCGGCGGATTCGCCGTATCGCCCGACGGAAAGAAAATTGCGTATACGGTAGCGTATTACAGCGTACCGGAAAACAAGAGTAACCGCGAAGTTTTCGTGATGAACGCAGACGGAAGCGAAAACCAGCAAATCACTCGTACCCCGTATCAGGAAAATGAGGTGACTTGGATTAAGGGAGGCACCAAACTTGCATTCTTAAGCAATGACAACGGAAGCAGCCAGCTTTATGAAATGAATCCGGATGGTAGCGGACGCAAGCAGCTGACCAACTACGACGGAGATATCGAAGGATATTCCATCTCACCGGATGGCAAAAAACTGCTATTTATTTCACAAGTAAAGACGAAAGAAAGCACCGCTGATAAGTATCCGGACCTGCCGAAAGCCACCGGTATCATCGTTACCGACCTGATGTACAAGCATTGGGATGAATGGGTGACGACCGCTCCGCATCCTTTCATTGCTGACTTTGATGGTAACGGTATTTCCAATATCGTGGATATCCTGAACGGCGAACCGTATGAAAGTCCGATGAAGCCTTGGGGTGGCATCGAACAACTTGCCTGGAATACAACCTCGGACAAAGTGGCTTATACTTGCCGCAAAAAGACGGGACTGGAATATGCGATTTCTACCAATTCGGATATTTATGTATATGACCTGAACACCAAGAAAACGGAAAATATTACTGAAGAGAATAAAGGATATGATACCAATCCGCAATACTCACCGGACGGCAAGTATATTGCCTGGCAAAGCATGGAACGGGATGGATACGAAGCGGATCTGAACCGTCTGTTCATCATGAACCTGGAAACCGGCGAGAAGCGTTTTGTGAGCAAGGCATTCGAATCGAATGTAGATGCTTTTGTCTGGGGAGCAGATGCAAAAGTGATCTATTTCACAGGTGTATGGCATGGAGAGTCGCAGATTTATGCGCTTGACCTGACAAATGATTCGGTAAAGGCTATTACTTCAGGAATGTACGATTACGAAGGGGTAGCTCTTTTCGGAGATAAGCTGATTGCGAAACGTCATTCAA
>OMGF01001469.1_pt1 | contig 14625 bp, 9 predicted proteins | sample 1645861 | NCBI WGS metagenome assembly OMGF01 (sample SAMN05578586, study PRJEB25193) | human gut metagenome | biome: Human Microbiome; feature: human-associated habitat; material: feces | host: Homo sapiens | place: USA:Birmingham
GACTGGAGTTCAGACGTGTGCTCTTCCGATCTTCGACCTCCTTCGATGCGTTTTTTTGCCATATCAAAGTAATTTTTATCCAGTTCAATTCCAATAAAATTGCGACAGGTTCGTTTCGCTACGACTCCAGATGTACCGCTTCCCATGAAAGGATCGAGAACCCAATCGTCTGCGTTAGACAAAACCTCAACAAAATGACTCATAAGCACCTCTGGCTTTTGCGTAGGGTGCTTACCATATCTACGCTCACTGGCAGGAGTTACTGCGGTTTCAATAAAATCGTGCAACACCGCACCATTGTTGTTAAAGGTGCCGGTGCGTGTTTTGTATGTAAAATAAATCCATGTTTCCGTAGAGTTTACAAAGTGCAAATTCATATTCCGGGGCATAGGATTCAGTTTGTGCCAGATTCCAGTGGTCTTATAATAAAATCCGTGCTTTTCGGCCAGACTGATGGTGGTTTCGACTTTGATGGCCGCCATAAAGACAATCATAGACCCGCCCTTTTTCATAACTCGCGCAGCTTGCGCAAAGAAAGCGTCCATAGCATTTGCCCATTCATCATATTCGAGGTTATCCCAACCCGCAGCCCCAAAGAAGTTGTCACGCATTTTTTTGAGGTTGGTATCTCTGCTTTTCATAAAGTTGCCGAGATTATACGGCGGATCAGTAAGAATCAAGTTTATAGAGTGATCTGCAATTTCAGTCATAGCCTGTATGCAGTCACTGTTATAAAGTATCACTTCAGACATATCATTGTTCCTTCCTGGTGAGTTATTATTCCATTGCGCTCTTACCGCTTTTAACCCATTCTTCCAGTTCGGAACGTTTGAATTTCCACTGTTTTCCGATTTTGTGGGCAGGTACACTTTTATCCTTTATCCATTTGCGCAGGGTAACTGGCTTAATATCCAGAAACAATGCTGCATCTTCGATACTGATATAGTTTTCGTTGATTAAATTAGACATATCAACTACACCTCATCTTCGTATATTCGCATAAATTTACTTTTATATTATACTGAATATTTCGAGCCTTTTCAATCCTTTTGAAGATATTTCGTGTTATTTCCGCTATTTTTGAATTCTCTGTATTTTTGTACTGCATATACTCGGCTTTATTGTTTTTCGCCACAAAAGAAACCGTTGAACCTCCGGGCAGTCAGAGCTACAATGCCAACACCTTATCGTGAGGTCAAACTGATTGGAGGTCAAATGATGAATTATGAAGTAAACCCGTTTCAGGACTACGAATCGATCACCGTTGATGAGCTGAAGGATCAAGCTAACAGCCTACTGAATCTGGTAACAGAGGAACAGCGGCCGCTGCGTGTATGCATGAATAATGGCAAGGAGTTTCTGCTGTTCCCTCAGGATCTGCCCGCTCCGATCTGCGATTCTGATTTTCGCTTAATCCTGTTGTCGGCAATGCGGTATGCGATAGGCAGGAATACTTGCATGCCCGTGGTAGTTGCCAATTATATCAAGCGTCACATTCGGCTTCTGGATGATAAGTTTCTCGTATTGGCTGCCGATGATATTCGGCGGCACCTTGAAGACTATGCAGAGCATGAACTGAATCCAAATCTTTGGCAGGGTCTTTTAGATGCACTTGAAACAGCTCAGAGAGAGCGTGCCACTCGTCAGGCAAGGAAGATCAGACCGTGCCCCGCCTGTGGGAAGCCCTTGGAGGGTATGAGCATTACTGACAACCAACATTCACCCGGCGGATTCGATGTAATTGCTCACTGCCAAAATTGCCACTCTGATTACGAGTGGTTCTGCGATAAGGATGGCGGTGTCTCAGATATGAAGCAGTATTTCTTCGGGTAAGGCGAGCATAAATCTCAGTTAGCGTTTTGGGGCGTATCTCTTTATCTCTGGCAACTCACCTGAACTACTACTAATTCGGAAAATTTTACACACATTTAGCCATTTATCATATTAAAATAGGCATTCCCCCTAATTAATCTCATTGCAAAACTGAAATGAAAAGTAGGCACCACCTCTATTCTTGAGGTGATGCCTACTTTTGTATTATCTACTTATGCCTTGAAAAGGTACTCTTCAAGGCCTTTTGCCAGATGGAGTGGTAAGGGCAGAACCGTCGACTGATTGTACTGAATCGGAAGATCTCTCAATGCGTTGGTATAGAAGATCCAGCTTGCTGCATCATCCCCCGGTTGAAGCTGCAATGGGTACAATTCAATCATGTCCTTTTCGGCAAAGAAATGTTTGGGGTAATCGATCTTGGATTCTTTCAGACTATGTGTATAGCGCATATCGTTCGGCTTCGTATGAATGCCCCAATACACATCCTCGTATTTAAAAATACCCGATGCGGAAGAACGCTGCAAATTTTCGTCAGAAGCTTTCGCACTCAACTCCGTGAAATAATCCGGAACTTCCTGATTACTCCTGATCCGAACGATCCGCACGCCTGAATCCGCCAAGGAGAGTAAGTACGGACTTTGCGGCGTCCCGACGTTTACCTGAGTCGGGTAATACGTCTCTGCCCTGTCATATCCGCCGATCTCCTTGTCGGAGATACCGCCCCATACTACCCGTGTATCTCCATCGGATTGTACCAAAACCAGCACTCCGTTTTCCGGTGTATCGTACCGGTTTTTCAGCTCGATGAGTTTTTGCTTCGCCGGGGTGCGGCTTGCAGCAACACAGCGCTGTTCCAAATCGCTGTTCCAGAAAAGCCGCGCCATCTCAAGGCACGCTTCCCGATAAGAGACCGTCCGCTTTGAGAATGCGTCACAATGTACCTGCGTCTTTCCCTCTATCAAATCAACCGTAATGTAAAGCGGAAGAAAACGGGCTTTATTGGAGATCCCATGAACTTGCGTACACAGATGCATCCCCACACAGGGCGTATGCGCCAAATCAGGCTGATCCCGCTCAGGATCCAGCAGGGTCACAACACCCAACTGTCGATAGAGGTCGTACACAGCATTTTCAATTTTGTTCTGGCTGGCATCCTCCTCCGGGGTAACAAACTGCACAATTCGTCCCGTTTGGGCAAACGCATTGCGAAGGACGGATTTCGGATCGCCAGCGCCATAGTTTTCTTGCCCGGGCAAAACGAACATACAAGCCGTTACCCCATCGGTATCGCCTAATAGCTTGACGATTTCGCCGCATCGCGTAATCTGCGTTTGCCTTTTATTGTCCGGCATTTCGTCGGCAAGACTGCCGGTTTCTTTACACACATACCGCACGTTCAGGCTGGATGTATCCTTTTCATCGCCAAAATCCTGTTCAATTTTGGCCTGAATCTGTTTCAGCAGTTTTTGCTGCGAATCATCTTTCCACAGACCATACAGCTCAAATGTGATTTGGTCTGTCTCCACGCATCGTCTGACCCAGTTCCGGAAATCTTCAGAATCCTCATATTCCTGCGGACAGTTATATTTTTTGAGTTTCTGTCCTCGCAGCATGACCCGTTCCGCTTCGGGCTGCTCACAAATCATATCACCGAGCAGAGCAGACACTGGCTGGTACAGTGACGCCTTGTCAACAACGGACACACCTGTTCCGATTTTGGAAGCTGCAAAGCCGGCCATGCCGTTTTTGTAGGGAAGAAGAATTTGTTTCGCGTATGCTGCGGGATTTCTTACAACAGCTTCCACCGATGGTAATTGCTCATATCCCCAAATATTGTAGCACTCCTTGTCCTGTTCTTTCCATATGGGCTGTTTGGCCGTGTAACCATAGATGATGGGCACTTGACAATACTTATCCTCTGAAATCTTAATATGAGCATTGACTGCATTCGTTAAAAACGGAGTTCGTTCTTTATTGTAGTTATCAGGAATCCAGCGGCGAATGCTCATCTGGCACAGCAATAGCGCTTTTCTTTCCGGAGGAGTTGTCTGCACAGATAAATCAAATACAAAAGAGTACTGATGGTGACTTTTCACATCCGTGATTGGATCGCTGACCAGCTGATTCTTAGCGGCATAGCACAGGTGCAGTGTTTGTCCGCTCAAGGTGATCTCTTTTCCCAACAGACGGTTGATTGCCAGAAGCGGAATCGCCTGATAAGCAGCTTCACAAACCGTCCCGTTCTCAAGTGTAAGACAAACTTGATCTGTGGATTGACCTGCCGCAAGTTCTTCCCAATTCATCGTATCACAAAATTCTTTTGCGAGTTTTTGGGCTATGGGGTTCACTCTTGAAGACGTGACGTAAGTAGCCTTTACCCAAGTCTTAATAATGCTGCACAATGCCTGAATATTCTTCTCAGAGTATTCATAGCAGGATGTAAGCCAACGCTCATCATGGCTGTCCTTTTTTAGCGGAGCTAAAGCGATGATCCCTTCCATCCAACTGTCGACCAGCTTCTTCAGCGCATTCGTTGGAAGTCCATACTCATTTTTAAACTTCGGGTTCGTCTTCCGTGCGATGTTTAGCAGGGCCGCTTTCCAGGATGCGGGAAACCCCAAATAATACAGGGCGCAGGTCTGTTTGGGAGACAGTTTATATGCCAGCGGATAGATTTTATGATTCATACGGAATGTCCTTTCGATAAGCTTTATAAAATGGAGCATACAGCGTTTCGGCAATTTCCGCACTGTCTTTGCAGGTCATCAATGCATCTAAGTACCTGCCCAACTCGGAGAGACAGTCAAAGTCACCTTGCTTTTCTTCGCGGCCGCGAAATGCGCCGTCAATAAAATAAACATGCGGTTCCGGCTTTGTCACATCCGTTACACGCGCCAACCGGCCAAAAATCTGAAGGATCAAAACAAACAGTGTTGCAACCACATCTTTCCGCTCTTCGGCATCCAGCTCAGCCAAACCAAACGATTTGCTTTTGCTCATCTTGGCCCACTGCTGTGCCGCAAATTGCCGGATGCGCACATTGTATGCGAACAGAGATTCCTGTGGCCCCCGATGACAGTGGGCTTCCACAAATCCATTGAGCTTGCTGCCCTTCTGCTGGATATCGTCAGGAACAGCCATCGGCCGCACCATGAAAAACACCGCGCAAAGGGCAGAGTGGCCGTACTCATCGACAATGTTGTGTCCGCGTTCGATCGCCATAGCGGGCGCGATCAGGATCTCCTCTTTCATCCCGGCAAACCGGCTGACCTCCCCCCGGCGCACCGTTCCCTGAATGTTCTCGCTGCTGACGGCATCAGAGATCATCCTGCAAACCTGTGCAGGGCAATTGACCTTCCGCAGGGCCGTCTCCAGTGTTCGCTGTACTTCCTGTGCCTGAACATAGCTGTTGACGACCAACAGGATCTTCCCGGCCCTTCTCTCATATTCTCTGACGATCAGATCGACGGTCCGTTCGGTCGCAGACCGCAGCTGCACCATGCGCTGATCATCCGACGCGCCTGAAATACGCTCTGGAAACCCGGATTCAAAGAAACGCGTTTTTTCTAAAAATGCGCGTTTCTCACCATCTGCCTCAAGGATATAGTTCACCGGCCGATTGATGTGGTACTCATAGGAGCCCTCCGCCAAGCTGGAACCGGACAGCATGATCACATGAGGACCCGCAGGATCGCCCTGTGCGTCAGTGCGCAGATACGGAAGATCCTTCATCAGGCTTCGGCCAAACGCGAACTGGCGGAACAGAATAATGTCTTCGTCGTCTGTCTTTTTCAGGCCGAACAGGTTGCCGCACAGCGCAGAGGGCAGGAAATACTGCTGCTGCCGAAAACGGGTCTGCAGGAATCCGAACAGTTCATTTTGTCCGTAAGAGGTTTCATGGCTGGCCTCATACGCATCGCTGAGGTCTCGGATAAAGTGATCAAAATAAATGAGCCGCAAAATAAGCTTGATGCGGGCATCTTGGATTTGTTTCACTTTATCCTTCTCTGGCCGCGAAAAATCATCGCCCAGCTCATTCAGCCAAACGCGGTACATTTGGTTAAAGAATGTCTCGTCGGTACTCTTGCAGGAGCTCTCAAGAACGGCCCATAGCGTACTTTGACGGATGCCGTCTTCATCCTGCATATCGATCAGGTCATAGATGGCTTGATAGACGGCATATGGAATTCTATATTCCGACTCATCCCGGTACATATCCTCTAAGAGGGTAAGTGCCGAGAAAGGATCGCCATGCGCAATTTTCTTCCATGTACCCAATTCATGGTGCAGAGATTTTACGAGACAGCTCAGGACTGTCACGCTCTGGCGCTGCATTTCATCGTATCTCTGCTCGGCCAGATTCTCCTCTCTGCGTTTGCTGCTCAGCCGCATATAGGCGCTGCAATCTTCGGCACATTCGCGGATATAGCTATTAAAGCTCGTTTCCGGCATAAAAAAGTGATCAAGCGTTTTTTGAACTCTGTCACTTTCGTCAAAGACGACCACATCAAAGCCGCGCATTACCAACTCCAGAAAGGTTTCCCGCTGCGCTCCTACCCGAGATGCCGCAAAGCCCGCAACTGTTGTGATAACAACGGAAGCGGTATAGCATTCACGGAGCATTCTGGTGCCCAGGCACTGATGAAAATACGGACACAGGTGATTCTTGTTCCCTTTTTTCAGGGCGTAGCACGGCTCTTTGCCGAAAGCGATCGCTTCACTATGCTGCGCATCCATCCCATCAACCAAACATAACGGCGTTAAGTATTGAGAAAATTCTGCCGGCAAACAGGTCTCACAGGGCTGCGCGACCTGATTGATATATTTCAGCCTTTCACCGCGGCCAATCAACGGGCTTGCCGCAACCCCAAAGGCTGATAAATATTTCTGCAGGTTCATGACTTCGGCTACCGTGTCAACAACAATCGTCATCCGGTACCCATTTTTATGACACCAAAATGCCAATACCTTGATCAGCGTGGATTTGCCCGCGCCAACCATGCCAACGATATTGACGACCTCAAGAATCGTGAGCTTCGTACATGTACTGACGGAAGCCCCATTGATCTGCTTGAGAATATTGGTCGATAAAATCTCGCAGCACGGGTCACCGGGATGCATCCCGGCCATTTCCTTTGCGGTGTTCAGCAGTTCGTCCAGAGTGACGGAAATTGGTTCTCTGCGTCCTTTTTCAGGAATTCCCGGTGGAACGGGTGCGGTACAGTCACTGTCAAATCTGACTGAAACAGTTTCGGTTTCCCCGGTTTCCAGATTCAGATACGGATAGCGATATGTTCCGGCTCCGGCATAAGAAGTCGGCTTGGCCTCTTCAAGTCTTTCCGTCCAAAATCGTTCCCACTCCCTTTGGCGCTGCTCATACGGATAGGGATATTCCCCCTCTGCTTTGGAAAACGAACGACTTTCCCCCGATTTCTCAAACGAAAAAGCGCGAACTGCATCATATTTCGGAGCCTGATATGCCCGCAAATCATCCTGCCAGTATTTTTGAGAACGATAGTACCCCAATGTGTGCCGGGCCTGCTGCAAGGTGTGTTCCATATCTGTGCACACCTTTGTGCCAATAAGCTGATATTGGGTAAATAACAGATAGGCCTTTGCCGGATCGGTGGCCGGTGCGTTCAGGGCAAGCAAATGCAGAACCGCTTCGATCGCCGCGAATCTGGCAAGCGGCATGGGTTCGTCTATGCCTTGAAATTGTGCCGCAAGCGGAGTGTACCAGCCGTCTTTGGTCTTATTCATCGTTGCATGCCGCCTCCTTCTTCGCAATTGCGGTTTTCAGCGCCTTCAGGGTCACACACTCTACATTTTTTTGATCCTTCAGTACGCGGTTGATGATCGCGGTATAGTTTCGCTGATTGACTGTGTATTCGCTGGGGATCACAAAATAGCCGCGCGCATAGTCCCCGGAAGGGAACCCACCGTCATTCTGAATCTTTGTGCGGAGCGCGATGGGATTTCGATATGCCTTTGCGTCAATTTCCCAAATATCCCCGTCCGGGAACCGGATCTCCACATCATAGCGGTCCATCTGCGGCCACAATGCCCAGCGAAGCTTCTTTTTCTCACAAAACGCCGCAATTTCAAGTTCAAGCTTTCCCGGTGTGGCAAAATACCGCATAATGCCTTTCTTTAACCGATAGAGATCACCAGCCGAAATGTCCAGTTTCATCTCATCCGTGAATTCGGGGAGGGTATCTGTGCAATGGGTCGAGTGACAGCTGTAGCCATACTTTCCTTGCATCATCGTCCATCCGCATTGAGGACAGCGGTAGCTTTCCTCCGTAATTTCCTCGTAAGCAAACTGGAAGGCGTCTCTGGCCATCGGATCATCGGCCAGTTCAAGAGACATGGTGCGCCTATCCTCGAGTGTGATAATCGGATGCTCGATGATATATCTTCTGACCCTGCAGTAATCTTCTTGACTTAATGTAATTATTTTTTCATAGAGAATACGCTCGTCTGTTCCGTTCATGATGTCACTGTCCTGCGTTTCCAGGAACTCATAGCAATCCGAGCTGGGAACATATACGTTACCGGCTTTTTGATACGCAAAGGCGTCATAGGCATAAAAAGGCTCTTCCTGAAGATGCAATTGCTCGACAGCTCCCGATTCCCATGTATCGAACCACTCCTCAATAGGTCTGGTGATAAAATGCGCAAGGAAAGAGGCCTCGTCGGGATACTCGACAGCGGCTTGACTCCCCGCCCATTGACTTGCGGCTAAAAACATGTTGATTCCATGCTGCAAAGCTTTGCTGTAGGGATACCTTGTCGGTTCCATTTGCAGCAACTGTTCTTTCTCAATCAATCCTTTTGCAATCAGCGCGAATGTTTTTCGCATAAATGCCGTATCCATAGAAATCCCTCCTGCCTTAAAACAAAATAAAACGGCTCTCTTGATATGTACAAGAGAACCGTTGAAAATACAATGTGATTGGAATATACAAATTGCGAAACAAAGTCTATATATACCGAATCGATGCGCTTTTAACTTTTCTCGTGTACAGGTGTAATTATAAGGAATGCCTTACGGCTTGTCAAGAAGCATTTTCACTCTTTTCGTACATTTTCACTCTCTTCGTATATTGTGGCTGATGAGCATTTCAGACAGGGCAGGCGGCGAGGACATGTCAAAATTTGTTGCACAGGCTATTCGTGCTTACTGCGGAAATTGATTCTTCTTTGTCTATAGCGTTATTGTGCACGACCTTTTAGGCGACCAAAAGGGCCGCACCTGCTCGTATGAACAGGTGCGGCCCTCTAATTTGACGGAAATTTAATTCAGTCTGAAGTAACAGGTGTTCTTCCCACGACCTTCTTTTTTCAACTCACCGGCTGCAACCAGCTTGCGGAGGGCCCCCTCAATGGAACTGTCGCTAAGCGTCGGGCAAAGCTCCCGGATATCCTGCTTATTGAACCGCCCGATTCTATTCTTGCTTGCTCTGCGCACCATTTCCAGTGCAGACAGCTTGGTTTCTACAAGCGCTACACGATCCTCAAAGTCCTTATACGCCGCAAGGATCGTCCCGAGCAGGTACTTGATGAAAGGCACTACATCTTCCATGCCTTCGTGCCAGCCGGTTTGCGCCTGTGCAAGTGCATCGTAGTACAGATCCTTGTTTTTGGCGATTTTGGCTTCAAGGGAGATATACTTTCCAACATAAAAACCGTTTCGGTACAGAAGCAGCGTTGTGAGCAATCTGCTCATTCTTCCGTTGCCGTCATTGAAGGGGTGGATGCACAGAAAGTCATGGACAAAAACCGGAATCGCAATCAACGGCTCCAGTTCCATATTTCCAATCACACGGTTGTATTCCTCGCAGATTCTGTCCAGTGCTTCCGGCGTTTCATAAGGGGCAAGCGGCGTGAACAGCGTTTCCACATGACCGTCCGGGTAGGTAGCGGTGATATAATTCTGCACACTTTTTGTGCGGCCCGCAAGCGGGTTATTCATGTGGCTGTACAGAATTTTGTGAAGCTGCAGGATGTAGTTCTGCGTAATTGGAATCGCATCAAAGCTCTCGTGAATGATACTCAGCACATCGCGATATCCGGCAATTTCCTGCTCGTCACGGTTCCTCGGCATAGTTTTCTCCTCGACGAGCTGCCGGATTCGGGTACTCGTGGTGACAATGCCCTCGATGGCATTCGATGCCTCGGTGCTCTGTATCTTGGCAATCTCCACGAGCTTTTCGAGCTCCTCCGGGCGCTGCTTCAAATACAGTTCCTGCTTGCCGGCTTCCTTGTATATGGCCGCAATCAGGCCAAGAATATCCGAGTCCCACTTCTGCTCCTTGATTGCGGAGTAATTGAAGGTTCTCATCCCCTCACCTCCATTCGTTTTCCCTTAAATGATAATACAGAATAAGGGAATAGTCAATAGGCTGTGCCGTAAATCCCTTACTATTATGCCTGTATTAAGGGATTTATACCCAGGGAGCAAGAAAAGTACCTCTGCCTATCTTCCCGCCAATTCTTTGTCTATAGCGGCTCAACCTTTGAGCCGCCCTCTGCTCAGAAACAACTTGCATAATACCCTGCTCAGAGTTACAATGCAGCCAACAGCAACACAAAACGCTTCCCGTCCGGCACCGGTGAATCTTCACCGGAAACCGGGCGGGAAGCGTTTTTGACCACATAGATTACCACAGACGGTGCTGGAACACCAGGAAACAGCGGAGATAAGAGCGTCAAAGAGTAAGTGAAACAAATTAAAAAGTGCCGAAAACCGCTATAAACGAGCGGAAAAAGTATTCCCGATAAGTTTGGGAAATGAGGGCAAGGGCTCGCCCATCTCAGCGGGAAAAGTTTGTCAAAAATGCAGTTGTATGTTGCCGGCAGCAGGCTGCAAATTGAGAGGAGCTGTGTGAAGAACCTGTCGACACTGATAGCTCATTCAGCCAGAGAGATCAATGTCTGGCACCACATAATTCCAGGAATGATCAAGGAAGAGCCGCAGGTTGGTGGGGGAGAAGGCGGATGAGGCGCTATTTTCTTCATTTCAATATCTACTGTAAAATAAAGGAGCAGCATTCTATCGACCGGAACATTGCTCAGATATCGGCATGACTGCCAATAGAACCAGATGGGAGCGAATGTGGCATTTCCCAGGCGCATGAACGCCATGCTCTCAGGAGTTGAAAGCTGCGGACGATAGGCGCATCCGACCGGAAAATTTGGCTCCGCAGTAGGTCTTCTTGAAGTGTTACGGGATGTAACAATATGTTACGGTACATTTAATACTTACTGATACAAATTAGCAGCTTGATAGCGGACGGTTCAAAAAAACAGACCGATATCTGTGGTATTACGACGTCTGGGCTGCTCCAAAATGTTGGCACAAAAATTGCTTAATATCCCGATAGGATAAGGCCCTCCTCTGGTCTCGCCCCCAGAGCGATAGGCCAATTCTGAAGGCATATTATTGACGGAAAAGGAAGGTTTATCATGGAGCACGAAAAAGGCCTGCTGGAAGGCATTGTTATTCTGGATCTGACCCGCGTGTTGGCAGGGCCCTACTGCGGTGCGCTGCTGGCGGATATGGGCGCTACGGTTATCAAGGTCGAGCAGCCTGGCAAGGGTGATGACAGTCGGAGCATGGGCCCCTTTATCAATGATCAAAGCGTTTACTTTGCCAACTTTAACCGCAGTAAGATGGGCGTCACCCTGAACCTGAAAGCCCCCGAGGCCAAGGAGATCTTCAAGGAGATGGTGAAGAAGGCCGACGTGGTGATCGAGAACTACCGTCCCGGCACCATGGAGAAGCTGGGCCTGGGATATGATGTGCTGAAGGAGATCAACCCCGGCATCATCTATGGCGCTTGCTCCGGCTTCGGCCACACAGGCCCATACAGCAAGCGTGCGGGTTATGATATTGTAGGTCAGGCCATGGGCGGACTGATGAGCACCACCGGCTGGCCTGGCGGCCCTGCCACCCGCTGCGGCACCCCCATGGGCGACGTGCTGGGAGGGCTGAACCTGACCGTCGGCGTGCTGGCGGCCCTGGTGAACAAGCAGAGGACAGGTCTGGGTGAAAAGGTCGACGTGGCACTGGTGGACTCTGTGGCCTCCGCTATGGAGAATATCACCATGATCTATCAGTCTACCGGCCGTATCCCCCAGCGGATCGGCAACCGTTATGAGTCCACCTATCCCTATGATGTGTTCCCGGCCAGTGACGGCGACGTGGTCATCGCCGCCGGAAACGCCAAGCTTTGGAAGATCCTGTGCAGTGTGATGGGCAGCCCCGAGCTGGCTGATGCCCCCAAGTTTGCAGGCATCCAGGAGCGCATCGCAAATCACGAGGAGCTGCGGGAGATCATCAGCAGTTGGACCAGAAACCATACCATTGACGAAATCGACAAGATGCTCAATGACGCCGGCTGCCCGGCCTGTCCGGTGAACACTATTGACCGTCTGGTGAAGGACCCCCAGATCGCCGGCGACCGCGGAATGTTCCCGGAGATCGACCAGCCCGGCATGGGCAAGCTGCAGATCACGGCCATGGCCCAGAAGCTGACCCGCACCAAGTCCTGCCCCAGAAAGGGGGCGCCCCTGCTTGGCGAGGACAATGCCGCGATCTACGGTGAGATGCTGGACTTCGACGAGGCCAAACTGACCGAGCTGAAGGAGAAAGGCGTTATCTGATTTTAGAGGAGGATTTCCTGTCATGAGCAAGCAAGTTGAAGTCATCGAAGTGGGGCCCCGGGACGGATTCCAGAGTGTCAAATGCACCCCGATCACCACGGAGCAGAAGCTGACCGTCATCGATCAACTGGTGGCTGCCGGAGTGAAGCACATCGAGTATACCTCCTATTACTACGGAGAGGGCGACAGCCCCTACTATCCTGCCGATGTTGACGACAACGCCCTCCGCTTCTTCGGCCCGGAGCGGTATCACTCTGATGAGTTCCAGGATGAAGCCTACCTGTTCATCCCCTTTGACGAGGACTACTATCAGGCTATGGCAGAGGTGATCGAAGAACGCTTTGAAAACTGGCAGGAACAGGACTTCGACGAGGACACGCTGGAGCCTTCCGAGGTGGCTCATGCCATCATGGAGTATCTGGACTGCGAGTGTACCTATTTCCCGTCCATGGCAGATGATGACCCCATCATGTCAGCATACAGCTACGCCCAGCGGCTGGGGGTACGGGAAGGCTTTGTTCCCGTGCTTATCCAAGCGGATGATGAAACGCTGTTGGAGTGTCTGGTAATGAACGCCGATCCGGAGCATGATGCGGACTTCTATGAATTTGACCTCAAAACGGTAACGGAGTATCGGAAGAAGATGCTCTCCGCTCCCGTCAAAGATGGAAAGGCGGTTTTGGAGGAATTGACCGGCCAGCGCAAGGAAGAAGCCGAGGACGATGATCTGGACTGGGAGGAGGAAGTCCTGGGCGAGATGGAGGGCGGAGAACCCAATGACCGCTTCGCAAACTATTGGAACGATGATACCGGAATGACATATCCGCTCATTCTGGCTAAAATTCCGGTAAAGAACCCCTGGGAGATCTTCGCCTACCTGCCCTTTGGAAATTGGAATGAGTGTCCCGACACACCGGACCTGATGGCAGTGGCGAAATACTGGTTCGAGCAGCATGGTGCCATCCCTGCCGCCATGAGCCACGATGAATTGGAGTTTGAACTTCCAACTCCGATCTCCAAGGAAAGAGCTATGGAGGTGGCTGTGGAGCAATATGGCTTCTGCCCAGATCTGGATCAGAATGAGGATGGAAGCATTGGCTCCTTGGCAGATGTCCTGTGGCAGTCCACCGTCTGGTATTTCTGGTGGGATTGATGGGAGGTATTTCGGTAAGTGATGAAAACCAGAACACTGACCATTCAACTGAATGACGAACTACTGCCTATCCTCCCAGTGGAACCGGAAGCCTACCTCTCCTTTACCACCCATGCCGATGGAAATGAATTGGAGTTAACGGGAAACCGGGCGGGGCTGCTCCTGTTGGCGAAAGCCGCTCTGGGGATGGCGGAAACCGCTCGTGTGGATGGCTTCCATATCCATTTGGATGACCTTTATGACATCAACGCCGAGGGAAAAACCATCCTGATTCAAAGGGAGGAGTCAAAGCCATGATTGAAAAAACCTTCCTCAACCCCACTACAAATAAGCAGTGGCGGATTGAAATTGACGGCCATACCATCCGAACCTGCTTGAATGGCGGGAAGGTCAAGGAGATCCTGTGCGACTCCGCTTTCCAGGTCAGGAGCAAGGCTGCCAGCGCCATGATGGGCCAGATGCGGAAAGGATTTGTCTATCAGAATCGGGATGCCGCTGTTGGGCAGGCGCGGTGCCATCGGTTTGTCGGTAAGGACAGTAACGGCTTCATGCCCCTGGCCGCCTCTCCCGCAAGGGATGACTTCTTCCTGACGAGGGTGGTCGGAGATTTTGAGGACGAGACCCTCTATCACTTCGATGGCAGCGGGGAGAGCCTTGAAACGGTCTCTCTGGGTGCCAAGCGGATGACCTATGAGCAGGTCCTCTGCTCCAATGACACCCTTCTTCTGAACAACAGCTATCTTCTCCAGCAGTTCTCGCTCCGCACCCATGAGGTCACGCCCTTTGCCAACAAGAAAAACAGCATGAAGACCATGCTGGATGTCAGTGGCGACCTGGCCCTGTGGTACACGGGCGAGGAGATCGTCGTCTTTGCCTTTGGCAGCAACACGAAAGTGTGGCGGGAAACGGTAAAATGTAAGAAGTCAAAAGATCCGAATTTTGCCTATTACTGCTTCGGGATGCTCTCTCCC
>OMGF01001484.1_pt1 | contig 14499 bp, 9 predicted proteins | sample 1645861 | NCBI WGS metagenome assembly OMGF01 (sample SAMN05578586, study PRJEB25193) | human gut metagenome | biome: Human Microbiome; feature: human-associated habitat; material: feces | host: Homo sapiens | place: USA:Birmingham
CCTGGGAGTCCCGGACAAGACCGTGGATCAGGACAGTGTTGAACGGGCACTCGCCTGTCTGCTCAAGTCCCGAGAATACCATACGGATGACCCAGAAGAAGATGATATCGTATCCGGTAACGAGAACGTCGGTCGGATAGAAATATTTCATTTCATCGGTTTCCTTCGGCCAGCCCAGTGTGGAGAACGGCCATAACGCAGAGGAGAACCAGGTATCAAGGGTGTCCTCATCCTGCTTTAAATGTGTGCAGCCGCACTTCGGGCACTTCTCTGGCATCATCTTCGCAACCGTCATCTCGCCGCACTCTTCACAGTAGTAAGCCGGGATCCTGTGTCCCCACCAGAGCTGTCTGGAGATACACCAGTCGCGGATCCCCTCAAGCCAGTGGAGATATGTCTTACCGAAGCTCTCCGGAACGAATCTTAATTTGCCGCTCTTTAATGCCTCGATGGCCGGTTTTGCCATCTCATCCATCTTTACAAACCACTGCGGTTTTACCATCGGCTCTACGGTTGTGCCGCAGCGGTCGTGGGTACCAACGTTGTGGCTGTGCGGAACGATTTTTACGAGAAGGCCCATTTCCTTTAAGTCCTCGACCATGGCTTTTCTCGCCTCGTAGCGGTCCATGCCGAAGTACTTGCCCGGAACATTGATGGTCGCGTCATCGTTCATGATGCAGATCTCTTCCAGGTTGTGGCGTTTTCCGACCTCGAAGTCGTTCGGGTCGTGGGCCGGTGTGATCTTTACGCAGCCGGTTCCGAATTCCTTGTCAACATACTCGTCGGCGATCACCGGGATCTCGCGGTCTGTGAGCGGAAGCTTTAACATCTTTCCGATGATGTCTTTGTAACGCTCGTCCTCCGGGTTTACAGCAACGGCGGTATCGCCGAGCAGTGTCTCCGGTCTCGTTGTGGCGATCTCGACGAATCTTCCCTCTTCGCCCACGATCGGGTAGTTGATGTGCCAGAAGAAGCCGTCCTGCTCCTTGTGCTCTACCTCAGCATCGGAGATGGATGTCTTGCAGACCGGACACCAGTTGATGATCCTGGATCCCTTGTAGATATATCCTTTTTCATAAAGGCGTGTAAATACTTCTAAAACAGCCTCAGAACAGCCTGCGTCCATGGTGAAACGCTCTCTGTCCCAATCAGCGGAGGAGCCGAGCTTGTGGAGCTGTTTGATGATCCGTGTGCCGTACTCATCTTTCCATTTCCAGGCCTCTTTTAAGAATCCCTCACGTCCAAGGTCATTCTTGTTGATGCCCTCTTTTTTTAACTTGTCGATGACCTTGACCTCGGTAGCGATCGCCGCATGGTCTGTTCCCGGCTGCCAGAGTGCCTCATAACCCTGCATTCTCTTGTAACGGATCAGGATATCCTGCATCGTATTGTCGAGGGCATGTCCCATATGGAGCTGTCCTGTAATATTCGGCGGCGGCATTACGATCGTGAACGGCTTTTTGCCCTCGCGTCTTCCTCTCTCCGCGTCAGCGTGGAAATATTTGTTGTCCAGCCATTTCTGGTACAGACGGTCCTCAATGTCCGCCGGATTGTAGGTCTTTTCCAGTTCTTTCATGGTCTTCTCCTTAAAACTTTATCAACATGTTTCTTTTTTGTAACTGCAAAAATGTGGAGCAGTTACTGCTTTTCAATTTACTTTTTTATTATCAGCGCAAAATGCGCAGACTCACAAAATCATCTCGTTTACATCTGTTTTCTTACAACAGCATACTCGTCATCTGACTGGTAGAAGCCGCAGGAAAAATCACTTCCGCGGAGGAACGCGGACATCTCGTCCTCGTCGAGATCTGCCTCACAGACATAATATCCATACTCGTCATCATATGTGTAAAAGGCGCAGGTCTCGCAGTTCGTGATCCGTACTTTTTTCTGTTTTGCATCTTTTTTTACCATCATGTACTCCTCTCGAAAGGCTGCTGCTGTGCGCCTGCCGGGCACTCCCTCAACTGCTGCCAACATTCGTAATCCGGGCTATCGCCCTGCTTACTCATATAAGAAAAGCCCTCTGCACTCTCATGCAAAGGGCGAATCACCGCGTTACCACCTTTATTTACTGTCCGGATCCAGAACGATCCTCCAAACAGCATCTCTTCGTTCTTAACGAGGTCTCTCCCCGGGAACAGCTACTTTTTATTTCACCATTCCGGCTCCGAAGCTACCTTCCATTTTTGCATTTCCGGACCGACTTCCAGCCTATGATCAGTCCTCTCTGAAGGTGCAGAAAATGTACTCCTCTTCTTCCCAGCCTTTCTTATATTCCATGGAGCAGGTCTCTTTATCAGCCGCCTGTTCCATATCACGGTCATTTGATTTTTCCGGCCGCTCTTACATAATATAGTAGAATCCTGATAAAATGTCAAGGGAAACTACAGCATTCTCCTGTATTCCATCTTCCACTGATTCAGGATATCCCCCGCCGCTGCGATCCGGCCAGCCGGGTCTTTCTCGAATACGGCGGCAAGCTTCAGCGTCTCCGGCGCCTTCTCTGACTCTTCTCTCGCCTCTTCCACTTCTTTATTCCAGACTTCCTTATCATCCTCCCCGATCATCTCCCGGAATTTATCCTTAAGCGAAAGCTCCGGATTCAGTATCGTGAGGAAGTACATGCGTTTCACATACTCCGCCTCCGGCTTCGCATTCCAGGCATTCTCGTAGGCGTGCATAGCTTTCTGGTAACAGAAGAGTTTCGCGTAGCAGGCCGCGATATTGTTCCAGACTTTTCCCCGGAAATCCCCGGAGAGATGGCGTCCGGCCCCATCTAAGATCTGCTCGTAGATCGTGACCGCTTTTCCGAAAAGATCCAGACCATAGAAATAATCTGCGCGGCGCTTCTCGTACTCTTCCTCTGAGAGTTTTTTCAGTCCGTTCACGGTCTGTCGGTAAGCCGCCTGCTCCTTTGGGGTATAGTAATTACATTCCTTGAGGATCAGGTACAGAATCTCCTCCGTCGCCCCGTGGCTGTCCAACCATTTTTCCACCCGTTCCGCGAGAAACGGCATCCGAAGCTCACTTCTTAAAAACTCAGTCAGGCGTTTATCAATAAATCCCTCCAGCACCAGCAGCGGATTGTTGTAGATCACATAGCAGAGCTCCTGGGAGGAGTAGAGATGGATCCCAAGATCCTCGATATAAAGCGGAACCGTTACCGGTTCCTGTCTGCAGAGAATCAGGCTCATAATGTCACCTCCTGACGGACCACCGCGTCCGTTTTCGGGAACAGTTCCCCAAATCCCTGGTCCGTGAGCTTGACCACCATGGTCTTCTCATCCAAAAATCCCACAGCCACCCGGATCTTCGTCGTTTTGTTCGGGCGGTCCGGAAATCCCTCCAGGGGGATCTTCACGGTCCGTTTTTTCTTCGGCTCCTGCTGCGGTGTGATCGTAAAGCAGATCTCCTTCTCCCCGTCCGGGATCACTTCCACCACACTTCTCGCCTCGTACCAGCTCTCACCGGCGGATGCCAGACTGATCTCCGTCTTTGTATCCCGCTTCATAACCTCCAGAGAGATCGTGGACTTTAATTTTCCCTCGCAGAGACATACAAAGGATCCGGAACCGCTCTCGTTTAAGTAATCCTCAGCCTTCATGGCCGCACCTTTTGCGAAGATGGCTGTCTCCACGAAGACTCTTCTCCGGTTGCAGATCTGCCTCATAAATTCCGGCGCCCAGTCGGTTCTCGCGAAACCTTTTCCCGTCAGGAAGATTGAGGAAAAGATCTTTTTCTGTAAAAACCGTTCTCCACAGGCACACAGGATCTTGTCTGCCATCTTTGCCCCGGAGCCTGTATCGAGAACGCTGAGGCTGAAACCCTCTTCCAGCTCCTCATGCTCCGCGATGGCTGTCATCCGGCGCGGTCCTCTCGTGACCTTCAGTTCATAGTAACGCAGGTCCTCATCGGATAAGGAAAACATGCCAACCTGACCGCCCCAGACATCTCTTCTCTGGTTCAGCACATAGTAGACGAAGCATTCCGTGTGGCTTGCAATATGGACATTTCCTCTCGGGATCCCAAGAGCTTCCACGCTGGCCGTAAGTCCCTCCAAAAGCTTCATCTCCAAATTTTTGAGGCTGATGACCAGCTCATCGATCTTCTGTCCGGCATACTCCGCACACACCATGGCGAGGATGCTGCCTAAAAATCTCTGCAGCAGTTCCATTCCACCGTACTTTACGCCTCCAATGGTGGATGTTCCTTCTTTTGCCGCCAGGCTTAGGAGCTTATCAACGATGACGCCCTCGCCCACCAGCGTATATTTATATGCATCTTCCCCCACATACCACTCTTCCGCGGATTTTTTTCTGCAGATGACGGTCGGGAGCATCCACGCCTCCTCACGGCCCAGAACAGCCGCCTGAGTGTAGGTATCACAGAGGTCGATGCCAACGATCAGTTTCTCCATTTATTTGTCCTCATTATGCCAGACAGAACAGCTTTTTCGCGATCTGACTGTCCGTCACGTATTCTGTCATGCTTTCTTTTAATTTCCGGTCATCCTTCATTCCGAGATAGAGGTTCATGGCATTTAAAGCCGTGAAGCGGTTTCCTTTATCCCCCGTTGCCGGTTCGCTGCAGGTCACTTCGCCCTCCGCCTTTTTCACCAGTCTTCCGTCCTCATTCTCCCAGATCTCGTACTCCATGATCTCACCGTCAAACAGGAGTTTCTGGCGCACATAGATCCCTTTATAGACCATGTTCATCTCTTCCTCATGGAACTCTTCCTCATCCGGCAGGATCCGGATCTTTAAGATCGGTCTTCCGTCCGGCCGTCCATGGTACTCGATGATCTCCTTATCCATAACCTCGCCCGGCATATCCACATATTTTGCAAGATCCTTGTACCACGCAAATACCATGCCTCTGGCGGAAAGGATATCCATCATCCGGGATAGCAAGGCCTTCTGCTCCTCAGTGATCTGTGCCAGAGTCGAATAAAATTTCGCCAGCGCCAGAAGATAGATCTCCGGCACCTTCCGAAGCTCCATACCGTGGATCGCGCCTTCCAGATACGCGAATACCTTATCCCCCGGGACTGTGTCACGCAGGAAGTATTCCGTACACTTCACTGTAAAGTACGCCTTCACGATCACATCACTGGTCTCTTTTCTCGACGCGTAAAGGTCAAATACCGTGTCCATATGCTTCTCACAGCCGGAGAAAAGGCACTGGGCCAGCAGGCGCTCCTCAAGGTCGTATGTCTCCACATGGGTCTTCACTGCTTCCGCAAGGATCCTGAACATGGATTCCCCGCTGCCGTTATAATGCTCGCAGAGATAATCCAGGATCACGCTGTCCCCGTGTCCGTCCGAAAATACACGCCCCGCAAGGTGGAGGAGCAGGTCATCCTCCTCGAACATCCGGTCTAAGATCAGCTGGGATACCAGAGCCGCGAGACGTTTCACACGGATCTGCTCCTCGCCGAACTCCTTTATCATCTCGTATGCCTGAACCATGTAATTCTGGACGATCAGTGTCTCGCAGACATCCACACGTTCCGGTCTGGAGAGTGTCCTCTTGTCAAGCTTTAAGAGGTACGCTCCACCCTCCGCATCCATGGCTTCATCGTCGCCGAAAAGCGCCGCACGGTAGTAAGAAATGATCCTCGTCAGCATTTTCTGCTGGTAGGCCGGCTTCACCGGGAGTGTATCCAGAGCAGTCTCGATCCCGGTCACATCTTCCTTCTCAAGGTCCTTTTTCTCCATGATCTCCAGACACGCCTTCATCTTTAACATCGGGTGGTCCGGGTACATCTCAAAGCATTTTTCTTCCAGTTCCTTCTCATCGAGAACCGGTTCCTTTGTATATTCCACGTCCATGTACCTGTTTCCGAAGGTATCCTGGAACATGATCACGCTGTCTTCAAAGAACAACGGCACATAGGCGGTCTGATTCTGCAGCGGGTAGGCATCCTCACCGGTCAGGATCTCGTTGGAAACGATCACATACTTCATCGCCGCATCCTTCACCTGGATCCGGTTTGCCTTTAAGATACCGGGCAGCACCCGGGCCACCTGATTATCGATCATATCGCGGTAAATGATATGTTTGTAGATCACCGCAAGTCTCCTGTTGATCCGGGACTCGAAAAGCTGCTCCATGGCAAACTTTTCCATCTCCCGCTCGTACTTTTTATAGAGCGGATCGTCCTGCGGAATATAGGCCGCCACATTGGCATAGAGGGCTGCACGGCTCTTCTGGTCCAGATGGGCGCACTCATAGGAGAAGTACAGCAATACCTGGCGCGGCATCATCTTCTCATAGTCATCCGGCAGAGCGTAGAGGAAATATTCGTAGATCCTCGTGAGGCTGATCTCCTCATTGATTCCCTTCTCATACCAGGAGAAGCTCTCTTTTCCGCGGACATTTCCCTTAATTAACAGACAGCACACCGCCGTCAGCATGTCCTTCGTCGGGTATTTCTCGTAGAGCTTTGCAAGCAGGCGGTAATACAGGCGGTGGAAGAACTTCGCTCCCGGTGCCAGCGCGCAGATCCGCTCCGCCAGCTCCTGCCCCACGAGGCCATTCATGACTCCGTAGTAGAGGGCATGGATCTCAAAGGCATCCATCGTCTTTAAGAGTTCCGGATTCTTCCCGAAGAGACGCACCGTCTCAATATAGAGGAACGGGCTGCGGCAGCCATTCTTATACTGCATCTTAAAGCTCTCCGCGAGGGCTTCCTCCTCCTCGTACATCTCCGGCAGCATCTTTAACTGCAAAAGCTGCAGATAGAACCGGCCGTTGACGTCCTCCAGCTTTTTCCTGAACAGGCGGACCACAGCGTCCTTCTTCTCCTCGTCCGGTTCCAGACGGTACTGCAGGTACTGGTAATAACAATAGAGTGTTCCGATCCGGTCTCTGAGGGCAGAAACGGTATCCCACGCATCGTCCAGACATAAAGCCGCCTGATCCGGTCTCTCCGCGTCCAGATAAGTCTCCGCCTGCAGGAGGGACAGGATCACAGAACCGCCACTTGCGCCGCGAATGGCATCCAGCTCGTTCTGGATCTTTCCGAGGACAGCTTTTTTCTCGTAGAGACCGCTCTCGTAGGCCTCACGGAGTTTCATGTACCGGCAGACACCGGCTTTGCTGATCTCGCCCTCAGCGCGCTTTCGATCCGGCTCCTCTCCCATAGCCTCGATCCGGATCACGGTGTCACCGTGGACGGTAAGAAGGCGGATCGCACCGAGGTTCTTTCCCTTGTGCATCCTCTCCGGGTGGATCCTGAATCGCAGATCCAGACGGTCCTCTTCAAAATCCGCCTGAGTGATGACCTTCTTCGGGATCTCGATGAAATCGCCGTCAGCGCGGACTTCCATGTAGAGATATCCCCAGGTATTTTTCCGCAGGACGACCTTGTCATTCACGATATCCTTCGGCTTGTCATAGACCTTCTTTGCCGTAGATAAGGTCAGCTCGATGGGTTCCTTCACTCCCGTTGCCAGAAAGAATTCCTCCAGCGCATTCTGGCGGTTTCCGTGTCCCCTTAAGCCTTCATAGATCGTGCGGATCCGCAGATCCTTAAACAGCGGCGCTTCCGTAAAATCCCGGTACTCCATGAGGCGCAGCGCCAGTTCCATATCCTTTTTCGCCAGCTCCACAAAATCATCCATAGATTTTAATGTGGACAGGACACGGACAGACTCGATCATTTCCACGCGAAAAAGAAAAGGAACCTCCAGTTCTCCGCTGTTTGTTACAAGCGTGAAGTTTCCCTTGATCAGGTCTCCGTTCTCGCACCAGGAGGTGTCGACTTCGTAGACAATATGGTTTCTTAGGCCCCCGAATGCGTTCTTTAAGATCTTCACGCGGCTGTGGCTTGAGTAGGCAAGGCCTTTGATATATAAATTGTTCTCACTTGCTAAGTATAGCTCTCTTTTATAAACCGTATCGCTCCCCAGAGTCTCCTCGATCTTCACAGGATCCAGAAACAGCTTCGGCATCTCCGCGTCCACGATTCCTCTGGAAAGGCGCATGATCCGTTCTCTCATATATTTTTCACCTTATATTTATAATCCGATTATGTACGAAGGCTGCAGGTTCCGCCAACGCTTCCGATTCCGCATCGTCAGAACCAGCTGCCGGTCTGAACTTTCTTATGGTCATCGCAGGCATATGCTCAGACCTGCTGATTTATTACGTGGTATCATCATAGCACATTTCCTGATCAAATTCACTACAAATTTCGACCTTTTTCATATGATGGAAGAAAAAGGGCTTGAATACCGCTGTGGAAACCTGTAAAATAGATGTATTCGCAGTGATTATAAGGAGCTTCCCGTGTTCTGCCTGTAAGACCGGTTCCGCCTGATCACTGGATTCCGTGTAACTGTATTTTTCACCGTTACCAACGATTTTTTGCCAAAGGAGCCCCTGCGTATGTTATCTGATCCGATCACGCTCTACAAATTAATGATCCTCTACATGCTGGACCACGTCAATTTTCCCCTGACAAACTCCCAGCTCACGGATTTTTTCCTGGATCACGAATATACGACATACTTTACGCTCCAGCAGGCGCTAAACGAGTTAAAAGAAGCGGGGCTGATCCGGATGGAATCCACCCACAACTCCTCCCGCTATGAGATCACCAAAGAGGGCGATGACACTCTCTCCTTCTTCGGAAACAACATCTCCCCGGCAATCATCGAGGATATCGACAGCTACTTAAAGGAGAACAAATTCCGCTTAAGAAACGAGGTCGGCGTCATCTCCGATTTCTATAAATCCACAAATCAGGACTATATCGTCCACTGTGAAGTCCGGGAAGGCAAATCTGTCCTCATCGGCTTCGACCTCTCCGTCCCCGACAAGGATCAGGCTGAGACTATGGCCAGCCACTGGAAGGAGCGGAGTCAGGATATCTACGCTTATGTGATGAAGACCTTGATGAAAGGTTAAGATATGCGTTTTGAAGTCTGCCTCCGGCAAATTTTCTGAATTGTACGCGAAAACGGCACCTGCCGCAGGGAAATTTCTGCGGCGGATGCCGTTTTTCAGTACTTCTAAAATTTAAAGGTTCTGCTGCGCCTCTTTCGCCGCCTTCTTCGCCGCCCACTCCGCAGCTTTCTCCGCCTGGATCTCCTCCTCGGCAGTCAGAAGATCTTCTCCTGCTGCCATCTTGTCGATGAGGTTCCAGATGTCCTCCCGGCCCTGTTTTGTCTCGGCGGAGAACGGGATCAGAATATCCTGTTTTTCCATGCCGAGACCGGTGCGGATGAGTTTTACCTGCTTCTGGATCTGGCTGCGCTTGATCTTGTCGAGCTTTGTGGCAATGATGACCGGACGGAATCCGTTGTAAACGACCCAGTCGTACATGGTCTTGTCGTTGGCGGACGGCTCGTGGCGGATGTCCACAAGAAGGAAAACGCACTTTAACATCTGGGATTTGTGAAGATAGTTCTCGATCATCCTGCCCCATTTTACCTTCTCAGACTGCGGAACCTTCGCGTAACCGTAGCCGGGGAGATCCACATAGTAGAGATCTCCGTTGATATTATAAAAGTTGATCGTCTGGGTCTTTCCCGGCTGGGAGGACGTTCTCGCCAGCGCCTTCCGGTTCATGAGCGCGTTGATCAGGGAAGATTTTCCCACGTTTGATTTTCCCGCGAAGGCGAACTCCGGCAGCGTGTTCTCCGGCAGTGTGCTCGTCACACCGCAGACGGTCTCAAGTTCCACATTTCTGATTACCATATATTTCTCCTTGTATGTAACACTTCAGCACTTTCCTTGTCACACGCAAAAATCCATTTCAGAATGACTTTGTCGCTGGGATTTCTGCCTGTCAAACTATGCTTTCTTACAGTCGGCGCAGCACATGCGCAGACCCTCAGAACCGTTACCATTGTTTTTACATACCAGAGTCAACAGCCCTCTAACAGGCAAGGCCTGTCAGAAAGCCGCCAACCTTTGTAGCCTCGCATTACACGAACGCCTCGCGTACTACGTCATCCATAGTCTTCACAAATACGATCTCCATGCCTTTCGTGATCTCCTTCGAGATCTCTGCCATATCCGGACGGTTCTTATCCGGTACGAGAACCTTCTTCATATGTGCCATTCTTGCTGCCAATGTCTTTTCCTTTAAACCGCCGATCGGCAGTACCCGGCCTCTCAATGTGATCTCACCGGTCATGGCAACGCTTGCGCAAACCTTCTTTCCGGTCACCGCGGAGAGCATGGCTGTTGCCATCGTAATGCCCGCAGACGGACCATCTTTCGGCACGGCACCCTCCGGGATATGTAAATGCAGGTCATGTTCCTTAAAATACCTGCTCTCCACACCGTACCGGTCTGCCACGGAACGAACGTAAGTCAGCGCGATCTGCGCGGATTCCTTCATGACATCACCCATCTGTCCTGTCATCTGAAGCTTTCCATCACCCGGCATTACATTCACTTCGATCTGAAGTGTGTCGCCGCCGACGCTTGTCCACGCAAGACCTCTTACGATTCCGACCTCGTCCTCCTCATTGGCATTTTCGAAGGTGATCTTCTCTTTTCCGAGATACTTCTGAAGATTTCCCTCTGTGATATGCACAGTTTTTTTCTTCTTTTCCAGAAACTCCCTCGCCGCTTTTCTGCAGATCTCACCGATCCGGCGCTCCAGATTTCTCACACCGGCCTCTCTCGTATAGTTGTGGATGATCTTCTCCAATGCCTTATCGCTGAAGGAAAGCATCTCCTCCGTAAGGCCGTTTCTCTCTAACTGTTTCGGAATGAGATACTTCTTTGCGATATGGAACTTCTCGTTCTCTGTATAGCTGGATACCTCGATAACCTCCATACGATCAAGGAGCGGTCTCGGGATCGTCGACGCATCATTTGCCGTCGCGATAAAGAGAACGCCTGAGAGATCCAGCGGGATCTCCAGATAGTGGTCGCGGAACTTCACGTTCTGCTCCCCATCAAGGACCTCCAAAAGTGCTGAGGAGACATCTCCCCGATAGTCGGCAGAGACCTTATCGATCTCATCTAAAAGCATTAACGGGTTTGACACGCCTGCCTGACGCATTGCATCGGCGATACGACCCGGCATCGCTCCCACGTATGTCTTTCTGTGTCCGCGGATCTCCGCCTCGTCGTGAATGCCGCCAAGGCTGATCCGGACATACTTCTTTCCGAGGGCGCGGGCAACCGATCTCGCGATGGAGGTCTTACCTGTTCCGGGCGGTCCCACAAGGCAGAGGATCGGGCTTGTGCCTTTCTTTGTGAGAGCACGGACCGCAAGGAATTCCAGTACACGGTCCTTAACCTTCTCCAGACCATAATGGTCCTCCTCAAGAATCCCTTTCGCGTGAACGATATCCTGATTATCCCTTGAGACCTTCTTCCACGGCATCTCCAGCACCGTTTCTATATAAGTGCGGAGAACATTCGCCTCCTGACTTCCTCCCGGCATGCCCTTGAAACGCTGGATCTCTTTTTTGATCTTTTCCTTCGTTTCCTTGTCCGCGTTCAGCTTTTCCAGCTGTTCCATATATCCATCGGCATCTTCCGTCCCACTGTCATCTCCCAGTTCCTCACGGATCACTTTTAATTCTTCCCTTAAAATATAATCCCTCTGGTTCTTATCAATGTGCTCCTTCACTTTTCCCTGATAATCCCGCTTGATCATAAGGATCTCGAGTTCCCGCATCAGGTAGTACACGATCCGGTCATACAGATGGCTCCAGTAATCGCACTCCAGCATCTCCTGCTTCACAGCAAAATCCCACGGAAATTCATTTGCTGTCTGGGTCAGAAGCTGCTCCAGATCCGTGATCACAAGAAGACTTCCGATAAAATCTTTCACAGCCTTCGGATTCGCGTTTCCGAATTCCTCTAATTTTTCCTTAACGATCCGGCTCATGGCTTCCTTCACAGTGTCGGTAAGCTGTTCTTCCTGCATCGGCGCTTCCTCGACCTCAGCTTCCAGATACGGTCCCTCCTCAAACAGAGTGAGAAGCGCCGCTCTCTTTTCGCCTTCCACCATCACACGGATGATACCGCCCGGCATTTTCACGAGCTGTTTGATCCGGGAGATCGTTCCCATCTGGTACAGATCCGCGACCGCAGGTGTTTCCTGCTCCGGATGACGCTGGGTCACGAGATATACCTTCTGGTTTCCCATCATAGCTGTCTCAATGGCGCGGATCGATTTTTCCCGGCTGATGTCGAAATGCTGTACCATTCCCGGAAGGATCGTGAGTCCGCGGAGTGCCACCGCCGGCATCGTAATTTTCTTATCTTCCATTATTTCTCCTATGAACGCAACTGCCCGGCTTCTTTCCGATGCCTGTCAGCAGTTACGGGCAAATTTCTGTTGTGTAAAAAGGCTGCCGTGACATTTCTGTGCGCAGCAGCCCCTCTTATCTGCGGGATACGGGTCCTGCAGGTACAATTTTTCTCATACGGGAACGCCGTCCGTTACGCGATCTCCCCGTTACTCTCTTTTCTGGATCTTCCGGCCAATGCTTTTTTCGGCACCGTCACGTCGCGGTAAACGACTTCCGGTTTTTCCTTTCCGTCCACCGCGTCCTTCGTCACGGTGCAGATTCCCACGTTGGAATCAGACGGAACCTCGTACATCGTATCCATCATGACGGATTCCATGATAGCGCGGAGTCCTCTGGCGCCTGTCTTTCTCTCAACCGCCATATGGGCGATCTCGTGGACGGCATCCGGAGTAAACTCCAGCTTCACATCATCCAGCTCGAATAACTTCTGGTACTGCTTTACGAGGGCATTCTTCGGCTCTGTGAGGATCCGCACAAGGGCATCCTCATCCAGAAGGTCTAAGGATACCATAACCGGAACTCTTCCCACAAACTCCGGGATCAGGCCGAATTTCGTGAGATCCTGCGGCATCGCCTGCTTTAACAGCTTGCTGATATCCGTATTTTTCTTATCCACGATCTTCGCGCCGAAACCGATGGAACTTGTCTCCAGTCTGGATTCGATGATCCGCTCCAGACCGTCGAAAGCACCTCCGCAGATGAACAGGATGTTTGTCGTATCGATCTGGATCAGCTCCTGCTGCGGATGCTTTCTGCCGCCCTGAGGCGGAACGCTTGCAACAGTACCTTCCAGAATCTTTAACAGCGCCTGCTGGACGCCCTCGCCGGAAACATCACGGGTAATGGACACATTCTCGGATTTTTTTGTGATCTTATCGATCTCATCGATGTAAATAATACCGTACTCCGCACGGCTCACATCATTATCTGCTGCCTGGATCAATTTTAAGAGGATGTTCTCCACGTCCTCGCCGACATAACCGGCCTCAGTCAGCGTCGTTGCATCTGCGATTGCAAACGGAACACCTAAAAGCTTCGCAAGTGTCTGCGCAAGATAAGTTTTGCCGGAGCCGGTCGGACCGAGCATCAGGATGTTGCTCTTCTGAAGATCAACATCACTTTCCATCTTCGATGTGATTCTCTTATAATGATTGTAAACAGCCACGGAAAGAACTTTCTTCGCCTCATCCTGTCCGATCACATAGTCGTCCAGAAATTCTTTGATCTCCTTCGGTTTTAAGAGGTTGATTCCGGAGAAATCCGGTCTCTCCTCCTCCTCGTTTCCGAGTTCTTCCTCAAGGATCTCACTGCAGAGTTCGATACACTCGTCACAGATATAGACGCCGTTGGTACCGGCGATCATTTTTCTGACCTGATCCTGATTCTTTCCGCAGAAGGAACATCTGATCTTTTCCTCTGGTCTTACTGGCATGTTCGCACCTCAATTCTAAATTCTTTATGTCTCGCTGCGCTCCGGCACTGTTTTCCGCCTTCGCGCCGTCCGGTCCTAGTGGCCGGAGATCACGCGGTCGATCAGACCGTATGCGGCAGCTTCCTCGGCTGTCATATAGTTGTCTCTCTCTGTGTCGCGGGCAATCACGTCAAGTGGCTGACCTGTGTTTGCAGCCAGGATCTTGTTGAGCTTCTCTTTTGTCTTTAAGATCTGCTCTGCAACGATCTTGATCTCTGTCGCCTGTCCCTGGGCTCCGCCGGACGGCTGATGGATCATGACCTCAGCATTCGGAAGTGCGAAGCGTTTGCCCTTCGCGCCGCTGGAGAGAAGGAACGCGCCCATACTTGCAGCCATACCGATACAGGTGGTGCACACGTCACATTTAATGTAATTCATCGTATCATAGATCGCCATACCGGCCGTTACAGAACCACCCGGGCTGTTGATGTAAAGGTTGATGTCCTTATTCGGATCCTCGGACTCCAGGAAAAGAAGCTGTGCAACAACAAGGCTTGCTGTCACATCGTTTACTTCCTCTCCCAGGAAAATGATACGGTCTTTTAATAATCTGGAATAGATATCGTAGGAACGCTCTCCTCTGCTTGTAGATTCAAGCACGTAAGGTACTAAGCTCATATTTTTTCCTCCATCTTTTCTTTTATATCTGTTACCAAAGTATTCCTTTTTATGCATTTTCCGGGTTACTGTACACGGGTAGGAATTTTCTGAACTGAAAATTCCGTACAATACAGT
>OMGF01001486.1_pt1 | contig 14481 bp, 10 predicted proteins | sample 1645861 | NCBI WGS metagenome assembly OMGF01 (sample SAMN05578586, study PRJEB25193) | human gut metagenome | biome: Human Microbiome; feature: human-associated habitat; material: feces | host: Homo sapiens | place: USA:Birmingham
CTGCTGGATACTATCCGGAAGTTTTATTAGGAAGTGACAGGAGCCGCCCGCAGCCAGCGGACGTCTCCTGTACCAAAACTCCATTGACAACGGGTATTGTCCGTGATAAGGTAACAAGTGTCAATTATATAAAGGCAAACGAAGTCCCTAGAGAAACGGCGCAAGCCTGCCGAAGGAGTGAAACTCTCAGGTGTCCCGGCACGGGATGAGGACTAGGGATGGATGTGGCTCTGGAGAAGCTCAGATGAGTACCGAAGGTGCAAGGCGGGAAATCCCGCTGAATCTCTCAGGTAAAAGGACAGAGTAAAGGGCAGGCCCTTCCGCACAGCGGAGGGGGCCGGCGCTTTGTTGGGCTGGGCAGGGTCTGTCCGGCCCTTTTCGTTTGCGGACAAGGAGAGAGAAAACATGGACATGGATCTGTTGGCCGCAAAGGTCAGCGAACTGGCCGGCTTTGTGTGGAACGGCCTGCTGCTGTATCTGCTGGTGGGTACCGGCATCATCTTCACCATCCGCACCCGGTTCATCCAGGTGCGCAAATTCGGCGCCGGCTTCCGGCGGCTGTTCGGCAGCGTGAACCTCAACGGCGAGAAGGCCGGCAAGGAGGGCATGAGCTCCTTCCAGGCGGTGGCAACCTCTATCGCCGCCCAGGTGGGCACAGGCAACATCACCGGCTGCGCCACCGCCATGATCTCCGGCGGCCCCGGCGCCATCTTCTGGATGTGGCTGGCGGCCTTCTTCGGCATGGCCACCATCTACGGCGAGGCGGTGCTGGCCCAGACCTTCAAGACCAAGGACGAGACGGGGCACGTCATCGGCGGACCCGTCTACTACATCCGGCAGGCATTCAAGGGGACCTTCGGCAAGATCCTAGCGGGCTTCTTCGCGCTGGCTATCATCTTCGCCCTGGGCTTCACCGGCAACATGGTCCAGTCCAACGCCATCAGCAACGCCTTCCAGGAGGCGCTGGGCATCCCCACCTGGATCGTGGGCGTGGTGCTGGCGGTGGTGGCCGCCTTCATCTTCCTGGGCGGCGTCACCCGCATTGCCGCCGTCACGGAGAAGCTGGTGCCTGTCATGGCCTGCTTCTATCTGGTGGGCGGCCTCGTCATGCTGATTGCCAATATTACCAACCTGCCTCACGCCTTTGCCCTGATTTTTGAGGGTGCCTTCAACCCCCAGGCCATCCTGGGCGGCGCCGTGGGTATCGGCGTGCGGGAGGCCATGCGCTACGGCGTGGCCCGGGGCCTGTTCTCCAACGAGGCAGGCATGGGTTCTACCCCCCACGCCCACGCCATGGCCAAGGTGGAAAAGCCCCAGGACCAGGGCGTTGTGGCCATGGTTTGTGTGTTTATCGACACCTTTGTGGTCCTGACCATAACCGCCCTGGTGATGATTACCAGCGGCGCGCTGAACGTGGGCGACATGGCTGCCAATCCGGCGGCGGAGAACATGGCCCAGGTGGCGTTTTCCACTGTGTTCGGCAGCTTCGGCAATTTCTATGTGGCCATCTGCCTGCTGTTCTTTGCCTTCTCTACCATCATCGGCTGGTACTTCTTCGGCGAGCAGAACGTGAAGTATCTATTCGGTGTGAAGGCTGTCAAGGTCTACGCCTGCATTGCGGTGGTGTGCGTGGCCCTGGGGGCTGTGCTGGAGGCTCCCCTGGTCTGGAACCTCTCCGACCTGTTCAATGCGCTGATGGTGTTCCCCAACCTGCTGGCGCTGCTGGCCCTCAGCGGGCTGGTAGCCAAGGCGGCCAGGGGAGGGGACGCCCTGCGCAAATAAGCGCCCCGCCCAGAAAGAGACCCTCCGCCCGAAGTTCCGGGCGGAGGGTCTCTTCAAGCATCCCGGGCGGGGAGGGCCGGACCGCCCTGGCCGTAGGGGAGGGTGAAGACCGGGATGCCCTCCATGGCCGGGGCGATGGCGTACATGGGATAAAAAAACGACAGACCCTCCGCCGTAAGATAGAAGTTCTGCGGGTTGAAATGGCGCCGCAGCAGCCGGCGGACGCCCTCATGGTACCGGGAGATCCCAGCCGTCTCCTGCCGCTGGATCTCCGCCTCCGCTGCCTCCATCAGCCGCCGCTTCCATCCGCTGCGGCGGGGAAAGAAGGCGGACAGAGGCACCGGATAGCCGGAGGTCAGATCCCAGGTATCCCCATGGCGCAGAAGCGTGGGGCGCCCTGAAAAGCCGCTCTCCCGGGACTGGGTATACAGGCTCCAGAGGCCGCCGTCGTTGTAGGTGACCTGATAGGTCAGCTCCGCCCGGAAGTGGGGCAGGGGCAGGCTGGCCGCCAGAGCAGCGCGGTATTCCTCCGCCGCCGCAGGCAGGAGGTACGTCTCACAATAGCGTAGGAAGGAACGGCACTGGAGCTGGTAATACCGCCGGATGCGGCGGGAGACTTTGTCCGCTGCTGGAACTGGTTCCGGCAGGGAGATGGAGGCGGAGAGCACAGGGATCTCCTCTACGGTCCATTCCCGCTCCGCGGTCATGGCCTCTGCGTGCAGCTGGGTGAGAGGTTCGTTCATAGGCGCCGCTCCTTCCGAAAAGATGCTGTTCTGCACCAGCCTATGCCCTGCCGCCGGGCGGGGTGACTGGACACGCTTTAAAGTGCAAGAAATTTTTTCTGTCCGGAGCCCTTTACTTTCACGCGGCAGAGTGTTAAAATACATCTTGGCGGCGAAGCGCCGCAAATCTGTTGGAGCCTCCCAGAAAGGGTACTGGATATGGTAAAGATCGGCAAGAAGGAAAAGAACGGCGAGCTGTACAAGGCAATTCTGCTGCTGAAGGACGAGCAGGAGTGCTATGAGTTCTTCCAGGATCTGTGTACCGTGTCGGAGCTGCGGGCCATGGAGCAGCGGTTCGAGGTAGCCTCCCTGCTGGACGACGGCATGATCTATAACGAGATCCTGGAGCGCACCGGCGCCTCCAGCGCCACCATCAGCCGGGTGAACCGGTCCCTCAGCTACGGCACCGGGGCCTACGAGAAGATTTTCGCCCGGTACAAGAAGCGGGACAAATGAGCAGTTATGACGCCCTGGCCGCCAGCTACGATGCCCTGACAGTGGATGTGGAATACCGCCGGCGGGCAGACTACCTGACGCGGCAGTTCCACAGAAGCGCCCTCCCGGTGGAGACGGTGCTGGACCTGGCCTGCGGAACCGGCACCATGGCCTGCCTGCTGGCGGAGCGGGGATACCGGATGATCGCCGTGGACGGATCCGAGGAGATGTTGACCCAGGCGGCCTGGAAGGCGGCGGCGTTGGAGCAGCCGCCGATGTTCCTGCACCAGTCCATGCCCCGCCTGCACCTGGGCATGGAGGTGGATGCGGCGATCTCCACCCTGGACGCGCTGAACTACCTCACCCGGACGGCAGACCTGCGGGAGACGCTGCGGCGGGTATACCGCTGGCTGCGGCCCGGCGGACTGTTCCTATTCGATGTGAACACCCCCTACAAGCTCCGGCGGATGGACGGGCAGGTCTATCTGGACGAGACAGAGGACAGCTACTGCGTCTGGCGGACCTTCTACGCCCCCGGCCGGAAGATCTGCACCTATCAGGTGGACCTGTTCCGGCTGAACGCCAACGGGAGCTGGGACCGGGCCTTTGAGGAGCACCGGGAGCGGGCCTGGGGGCGGGAGGAGCTGGAGACGTATCTGACGGAGGCGGGCTTCGGCGCTGTCACCGTCACCGGCGACCTCACCAGCCGTCCACCGGCGGCGGAGGAGGACCGCTGGATTTTCCGGTGTCAAAAGCCGGTCAGACCAAGATAAAACAGGAGTTTGTACAATGAGCGATCAGTTGATCCGGGCCATCTCCAAGGATGGCCATATCAAGGCCACGGCAGTTTCCACCCGGGCGCTCACAGAGCGCGCCCGTCAGATCCACAAGGCTCTGCCTGTGGCCACGGCGGCGCTGGGCCGGACGCTGGCTGCGGTCTCCATGATGGGCAACGCCCTGAAGGAGGACGGGGCCAGCGTGACGCTGCAGATCAAGGGCGGAGGCCCGCTGGGAACGCTGCTGGCGGTGTCCGATAACCAGGGCAACGTCCGGGGAACGGTGGACAATCCTGTCGTGGACCTGCCTCTGCGGCCCGACGGCAAGCTGGATGTGGGGGCCGCTGTGGGCCATGAGGGTACGTTGACGGTGATCCGGGACCTGAACATGAAGGAGCCCTATGTGGGCAGCGTGAGCCTGTTGGGCGGCGAAATCGCAGAGGACCTGGCGGCCTATTTCGTGGAGTCCGAACAGATCCCCACGGCTTGCGGCCTGGGGGTGCTGGTAGACCGGGACCAGAGCGTGCTGGCCGCCGGCGGGTATCTGATCCAGCTGCTGCCCGGCGCCGGCGAGGATGTCATCGCCAAGGTGGAGGGCAGCCTGATGGCCGCAGGGCCGGTGACGGGACTTTTGCGGAATGATCCGGACCCGGAGGCTATGCTGCGGCACGCTCTGTCGGATTTCGACCTGGAGATCCTGGAGAGGAGCCCCATCGAGTACCGCTGCTACTGCAGCCGGGACAGGATGGAGCGGGCCCTCATCAGCCTGGGGCCGGAGGAACTTCAGGCCATGATCGACGAGCAGGGCAGCGCGGACCTCACCTGCCGCTTCTGTGACAATGTGCAGCACTTCTCCAGAGCAGATCTGGAGGCCATGGTCCGGGGGCTCCAGAAAAAAATGTAAAAAAATTAAATTTGAAAAGTCAATAGATAAGTGCGAAAAAATCAGAAAAATTTTTATTCACAGTTTCTGAATATCTATCGACAGGGCCCTTGCGTGTTCCGCAATGGCCCTGTTTGCGCTCTTCCACCCCAGCTTCTCCCGCGGGTAGTCATTCATCCAGGCCTCGATCTCTTTCACCTTCTGCCGGGTCAGGCTCGAGAAGTCCGTTCCTTTCGGCAGGAAGCGCCGGATAATCCGGTTGGCTGCCTCGTTGCTGCCGCGCTCGTAGGCAGAGTACGGGTGGCAGTAGTAGACATGGGTGCGGGCGCCGCTTCTCCGGCAGGAGGATTCCATGCCGGCGCAGTCCGCGAACTCCACACCGTTGTCGATGGTGATAGACCGGAACATCTCCCGAAACGCGGCGGAGCCCAGCTTCCGCTCCATCCGGTTCAGCGCGGCCACCACGCTGGCGCTGGTTCCGTCCTTCATCAGCTCGATGATCTCCCAGCGGGTCAGTCGCTCTGTCAGAACAAGCAGCCGCTTCTTGGACCGCCTGGCGGAGACCACAGTGTCCATCTCCCAATGCCCGAACGTCTTCCGGCTGTTGATCTCTTCGGAGCGATCCTCGATCCCGTCCCCTTTCGGCAGCCGAGCCTCCTGCACCTTCCTGTATGGATGCTTCTTTTTCTTCCCCGTGGGCAGGCTTTTGTTGGTGATGGTGGCGAACACGCCCTTGTCAATGTAGCTGTAAAGCGTCCATTCGCTGATCTCCACAGAGAAGATCCGGCCTTCTTCCTTGATCTTGGCTAGTGCCGCCGCCGGGGAATAGTGCTCCTTCCCGATCTTCTCTTCCAGATAGGAGGCCAGGGCATGGTCATTTCCGATTTTTAAGTCCGGCCCCTTGGCCTGCAGGTTCTCCCGGTATTTCCGCTCCGCGGTCTCCGGGCAGTATTTTTGCACATACTCCCACTCACTGGTCATTTGCCACGTCTGCCCCCGCTTGATCTCCCGGTAGATGGTGGAGGTGTGCACGTGGAGCGCATCGGCGATCTCCTTCGGCTTGCGCCGTTCATCCAGCATCCGCCTGATTTTCAGCCGGTTTTTCCAGGTCAAGTGACTATACTGCCGCTCCATAGCACGTCCGCCTCCTTGTCAGTTTAATTTAATAATCCATAAAAAGCCGGAATTTGTCAATCCCTTCCAAGTCATAAAAAAACGCTCCCATAGGCTATAAGCCTATGGGAGAAATTTTTTCGTTCAGATCATATCGCCTCACAAAGGCCAGTCAGCGGAGACGCCCAACACACTGGACAGCGCCCAAAGCTCATAATCCTGTACCATCCGCTCCCCGAGCTCGATCCGGCTGATGGCGTCCTGCTCCAGGACCACACCTTCGGTCTGAACCTTCGCCGCCAGCGCCGCTTGAGAGAGGCGCATGGACAGCCGCTTCATGCGTACCCGCTCGCCTGAGATATTCCGCCGCCCTTCATAATCGTTTGCCTTCACGCCGTTCCCTCACTTTTTATGGGAATCTTCAGTATCTCAGTTGACTTTACCATTATTTGGCGATATAGTCATGGTAATATCCCATAACAGATTGAAAAAGAGGGAAATAGTCTGTGAAAAGAAAGAAGGCATGGATAATCTGTCTCGCCGTGGTAGTCCTTCTTGTATGCGGTCTTGGCTTTGGAGCGGTCAAGTATAGGTCGGATGTCTCCGCTGCTTGGCAGGAGGGGTATGATCTGGGCTACCGTGACGGCAATAGTTCCGGGTATAACCGCGGCTACGATGCAGGCACTTCCGAGAATCGTCGTATCCAGGACCCGGTGTACATTACATCCTCCGGAACGAGATATCACAAATCATGGTGTCCTTATTTGGAAAATTCAAAAATACCACTATCCCGCGATGAAGCAGAGGAGGATGGTTATTCTCCCTGTTCGCGCTGTAATCCATGAAAGGAGACTGCAATGAATTTGTTGGATGTCATTAGCACTTTCGGCATGTGTAGCATTTTCTTCGCAATAGGGTGCTATCTAAAGGAACTTTGCATATATTTAGGGGACAGGAATAAGTTTGAATTTCTTCAGAAGGCTCTGGCGTTTATTTCTGTTGTTTTAATATATTTTTTCTCCATCCCTGCTATTATCGTATTCTATCCACTTCACATACTCGCCCAAAAGGGACTAGAAAAATCTATTCGTGAGGACGAACGGGAACGCGCCGAGAGACTCTTTCAGGCAGACACAAACTATGCAGTTAGAACCGCGGTCGAGGAGGAACATACCCGACTTGTTGAGATCTACGAAGAGGAAATGCAGCAGCGCATTGATAAGGTCGAAGAGAAATTGCAAGAGCGTTTCACTGAAAAATGTCTTTCCTGCCCTTATAGAAATGACAAATCCCCCGGGGAATGATCCCCGGGGGATTTTTTCATCAATCCTCGTCCTCTGCGTGCTGCTGGTCATAGATTTCCCGACCAACCTTCCGGTCAAAGGGATTGCTCTTCCAGTTCCACCCTTTGTTCTGGAGCTGCCACATGGCGGCCCGCTCCTGCCTGTCCAGTCCGTCCATGTTCCGGATCACAGCCTCCGCGATCTCCTGGGTCAGGCTTTTGGCCTCTGCTTCCTCGCGCTCCTGGGCAAAGCCTTCTTCCGCTTCCATCCACTCTCCGCCGGAGATACCGTACTCCTCTGCCACAGAGAGTTTTTCTTCCAGGCTGTCGCTGCCGGTGCTCCGGAAGATTTCCGCCTTCTGCCCATCGGTCAGGCTGGACCCGCTCAGGATGTCCACTGTGCTCCGTTTGTTTTCCTCCTTCCTCGCCTCGTCCTTCATTTCCATCAAGACACGGGTTACTTCTCCCATGTCCGCATTCTGTCCTGCCAAGGCATCCATAAGCGCCATTTCATCGTCGGACGCCATCATGGCGTAATACACCACGCTCTTTCCGTCTCCGGAGATATCGGCCGACCGCAGTGTCTTCCGCTGTTCTGCCGCCTTCAGTCCCTGGAGCTCTTGCACCAGCGAATATGCCTCCTCACCCGGCACCCCAACATCCACCATTCCCTTGTAGGCGGCGGTCTGCTTCGCGCTCAGGGTGCCGAATCCGCTCTCGACCCATTCCCGCCCTGTTGGAAGGGAGGTCCTCCCAAAAACGGCGGCACGCAGGCCGTTCGCAACCGCCTCCCAGAAGGTGTCATTGTAGACGGGGTATTGCAGCTGCTCTTCGCCCTCCGCGTCCAGGGTGTACACGCCGCCCCGGCGCACAGCATCGATAGCCTCGAACACCCGCTTGATCTGTCCGCCGCCGAACGGCAGGGCCAGGTATGCCGCGGGCTTTGCCAGCTCGTCCGCCGCCTCCTTCAGGCGTTTCTCCGGCGCCCACTCGTTGTCCATGGCCGCCCGGCGCAGTGTCCCAAAATCGGGGATAGCGCTTCCAATGGGGAGGCGCCCGCCGCCCAGCAGGCCGCCGATGAAGGGCAGTTCCTCCGCCAATGCGGTCCCAAGATTCCCTGCGGTCTCGTACAGTCCCGCCTCCTCCACCTGCCAGGACGGCGCATCGCCGATCACGGCGCCCACGCCCAGTTCCACCAGATTGGGCACCTCCCAGCCAGTCAGGTCTCCCACGGTGTCGTTCAGGATGCCGATGGGATCCAGCGCCGGCCGGCGTCCGATCAGGAACTCGTACACTTCGTCATAGAGCCAGGCGCCCAGCACGAATTTGAACAGCGCCGCCGCCAGGGCGCCGAGGCCCGCACGCCGCTTCTCCCGCGGGATGTCCTTAAAGACATAGCTCAACTGGTTGTTGACCTCCAGCTGGAACTGAGTGAAGAGCTTCGTCATGGGATTTCTCCGATTAAACAGTGTGGGCGTTGCGCCCTTGCTCCGATCCGCCATGACATTGGCCGCGAAGGCGTCCGCATCCGCCATGGCGGCGTCCTCGCTCATGCCGCGCTTCAGGTTCTGCCGGTATCTGGCCCGCACCAGACTGTCCGCGGTGAAGGTGTCGATATAGGACATGGGCCTGGACATAACCACGGATGCCTTCTGCCCCCACGTCTGCACCAGTGGATCACTGCCCCGCCGGTTTACGAGGAAGCTGCTCCGTTCTGCGATCCCGTCGCTCTCCTTGTAGGACCACAGTGTGTCCCACATCCCCCGCAGCAGCATTCCCCGGTCCAGCAGGGCGCCGCCCTGGGTCAACGGAATAAAGTTCGTCAGCCAGGAGGCTGGGTTGACAGCCACCATATTTGCCGCCACACGGCCCTCCAGCCACCGCGCCAAATTATAGAGCCTCGTTCTTCCGACGTTTCGTTCCATGTTCCGGTCCGAAAAGCTCTTCTTGTTCGCCAGCAGGTTTGTGTATTCATCCAATTCCACCACGAAATTGCTCAGAGCGAAGCGGCCCTTCTCCGTGATTTCCTCAATCGCCTTCCGTTTTTCCTCGTCGTTTTTGCCGGGGTCATCCCGCACCCGGTCGATCTGCCTGCGGATTCCCTCGTCTCCGGTTCGGTATCGGATTTCTGTCGCCAGTGTCCGAAGGCGCTGGATGTTGTCGGTCTGGTAGATCACATCCGCCACGCCCTCGATGTAACGGTCAAATCCCTCCACGGCGTCATAGGCCGTATTAAAGCCAAGCCGCTCCTGCGCATTCCCGAACCACTGAATGCCGGGCCGGAAGGCGTGCGTGAGCCCGTTGATAGTGGTGGGCAGGGCTGTAACCTCCGTGCTGATGCCCAGCGCCCGGCCGAATGTGGCCAGGATTCCGTCTCCATCCCCTGGCTGGAAATGCGGGAAGTACCCTTGGCGGTAGTTCACCGGCTCGTAGCCGTTGCGCACCCGGGCGTCATTCATCTGCTGGAACAATTCGTCGTAAATGGTGCGGAATGTCTGTACAGCGTTCCGGATCTTCCCCTGATCCAGATGGGGGCTGGTCTCCCACAGGTCCCGGATCACCGCCTGCCATTCCTCTAGGGTCTTTCCGTCCCGGACTTTCCGCCGGCCGCGGCTCTGCTGGATCATGCGGATGTTGTCCTCTGCTTCTCCCAGCAGCTGCACCGCATGGGCCTCGGATACCGTGTTTCCCTTTGCCACCTTGCGGGAGAGATGCATGCCCCGCACCTGGTCTCTGTATCGGTTCTTCAGACGGTTCGAGTCTGCCGCCGCCCGGTGGACCGGCTTGAAGTAGGTCTCAATGATCTGCTCCGCCAGCTGCCTGTCCGGCACAATATCCCGGATGTTCCGCTCCATGGTCTCCCGGGCGTACAGGATTCCGGATTTCTTGTCCTTCCAGGCGTTGGCTGTCTCCAGCAGATGCTCCGCCTGGGTCCGCATCTCCGCTTTCCGGCTCTGGTTCCACAGCCGCAGCAGGCCGGTGATCCGCTCGTATTCCCGCTTCGCCTGATAGACCTCCGTGATCCCCCGGACATTGTCCCTCTCCGGGTTCAGGTGCCGCGGCTCGATCTCACCCCGCAGCAGCCGCCCCACCTGCGCCTCGTCGCTGTCTGTCAGAAGGTTCCTGGCCTCCGCCTTTTCATAAGTCCGCCGGGCTTCCTTCAGGTCCGTCCACAGCGCGTTTACCTCCTCCAGCGTGGCGGGCGCCTGGTCGGCCGCCTCCGCCGGCTGTCTGGAAGCATCCGCGTACCGCTTCACATTCCGCAGTTCTCCCAGGAGGTCGGTCACGGCCGCCTCAAAATCGTGCTTGGCATACTGCCGGAAGTCCGCCGCCCGGTCTCCGTAATATTCATCCAGCGTCTGCTCCACAATCCGGAAGGACTTGGACACCTCCGCGATCCGCTCCAGCTGGTCCGGGATATTGTTCTCCCGATCCTCGTTGAAGAACTCCGGCCACCGGGCGGACAGCTCCTGGTAAACCTGGTCCACGTTGGTTTTCCCGCTCTTTGTGGAGATGTTCAGCCGCCCGAAGTTGCTCTTCCGGAAGTCGTTGAAATCCGGGATACCTGCTGCGTCCTCCTGGGAGACCTCCAGCTTCGTGTTCCGCAGGTAGTCCCGCAGCTCCTTGTACTCGTCGTAGTATTCCCGGGCCGCCACCACGCCCTGTTCGTATGCCTCGTCGAACAGGTTATCCATTGTTTCAGCGGGCACTCGTCCCTCCACCAGGTACGCTTCGGAGATATCGCGTACAATGGGGGCAAGGAACTCCCGCCGCGCCCACCTGGGAACGCTCAGGCTGTTGCCCATCTTTCTCAGCAGCTTCCGCTCCACGCTCTTTAGGTAGTTTTGCGCCCGCGGGGGCAAAGCAGCAACCGCGCTTTCCTCCCGGGACTGCTCCGTTTGATTGGCGGAATCGTCCGGTGCCGCCGCGGAGTCCTCGTCCATGCTGTACCGGATGTCCTCATCGTCCAGCGTGGGGAGAGAGAGGCCCGGGATCTCCGGCTCCGCGCCGCTCTCCATGGCGGCGTCCAGGTCCGCGATGTAGGCATCGTAGTCCTGGAACATATCTGCGAACTGCGCCCTGGCGTTTTCCGGGTCCGCCTTGTGATAGCCCCAGACAAGGGCATTCAGCTCATCGAATGCAATATCCTGTTCTCGCTGCGTCAGATCAAGTAAGCTCTCTCTTCCGGGGAAGCGTCGTCCTAGGATCATGTCCATGATCTCAGCAGACTGATTACTTGTGAAGTCGATATAATCTCCTGTGTTTTCCAGAAAATCACGGTACTGCGCCTGTCCTTGCTGTCTGGCAGCATGGACTGCCTCGTGGTAGCCCACTACGCCTGCCAGCTCCTCCGGCACGCTGTCGGAGATGTAGACGCTTCCGCCGCTGGTTAGGGCCCAGGCGTTGGGGTTTTTCTCTTTGATGGCGGCGTCCTCCACCACAAATGCGTCCGCTCCGTACCGGCCCGCATTTTCAACCGCAATTCCGGCCGCTATAGAAGGCTGGTCAATTACACGTCCTCTTGCCCAGGAAGCGGGGGCTGTACGCCCTCTTCCTTCATCCGTCTGGCTACTTGCCGCATTTCTTCTTTGAGCCGATCCAAGTCTTCCTGGGTTGGTTTCTTCTGCTTCCCGCCCCCGTACATCTTCTCCATAAATTCCTCGAAGGGTGGTGTCTTGGCCATTGTCTGCGCCTCCTTGCTGATCTGTCGTTCTGCCGCCATCATACGCCGCCGCCTGGGCGGTGTCAACAGCGAACCGCCAGCCATGGTCCTCCGTCCGCTCCAGGCCGGTTTCCTCCCGGATGGTGTCTGCGTCCACGCCCTGGAAGAACAGCCGGTCCGCCTCGTCCTGCGCAGCCGTTGACGGCTCCGCCGTCTTACGGATGCGGCGTGCCCCTTGCGGGTGCTGCTGGGCGTCGGTCGGCTCACTGATAGAGTATCGAATCCGGTTGTCATTCGGGGAGAAAGCACCGCTGTTTTCTGTTGCGTGTTTGATCTGGTTTGGGAACCACGCAATGAAATGTTTCTCTCCACTGGGGAAGTTCACCTGCACACCGTCATATCCAAGGATGTCCCGCACCGCCTGCCGGTACTCTGTGGGATGGTCCCGGAAAATGTCGGTTGCCAGGGTCCCCAGCGTCCAGTCATACTCCCTCGCCAGCCGGTTTATCATGGATCTCTTTGGGCCGCTCTCCCAGTAGTCGTCAAAGAAGTCTCCCAGGATGGAGTTTTCCGGGTCCATAATGTCCGGCATCTTCCCGATGATCTTTGCCGCCTGGCTGGCCGGCACCTCGATCTGGTACAGGTTCGGCGTATCTCTCGCTTCCACCACCAGGGGATTCCTGATATTCAGGTAGGCCGGGATCACGTTGGGGTTGTCCATTCCGCCCGGTTTGCTCTGATCGTTCAGGGTCCTGGTGGTGTACCCCTCCGCCGTCTCTCGGTCCGTTGTGAAGTAGAAGCCGCTCCCGTACTGATCGTTGCCCTGCCCCGTGAACTCTGGCAGAAATTCCTCGATGCTGGTCCCTGTCCCATGATACACAATCAGGGGGCGTCCCTGACCGTCCACCACCTGGCTGTGGTCCGCCCGGTCGCTGGTCCAGTCTCCAAACCAGTCCTTGAACGCCTGGCTGTCCACCGGTTCCGCCGCCTCTGCGGAAAAGCTGTTCCCGAAATTATCTGCAAACACCGTGTTTTCGTCCCCGGTGTTGGGCATGGTCTCCCGCCGCTGCTCCGGCGTCATCTGCCGTCGCTGCGCCGCATCTCTGGCCTCGATTTCTCCGGCGGTGTTGAAGTATGCGTCATACGGTGTACGCCGTGCGTCCATGCCCGCAGAGATGGCAGCATCCCGTTCTGCTCTGGCGGCGTAGTATTCGTTCAGAAGATCCTCCCATCCGCCCTCTCTGGCCGCCTCTTCAATCGTGTTCATCCGATCCAGGTATCTCTGCTGCCCTTCCTGGCTCTCCTCCTTCCAGTAGAGATCATCCCAGGCGTAGTAGGCCCTTGCGTTTTCTAGGTTGATGGTGTCGTTCGGCCACTCTTGACGGAAGCGGTCTTCAATCTCCCGCAGTCTCTCCCGTGTTTCCTGAATTCTTCCACGGTATTCAGGCCGGATGGCGGCCTCTCTCGGCGTTCGCCAGTATTCCGGGCTGCTCCCGCCGGCAAACCCCTCCGCGTTCTGGATGGCGTGCTGGATCTCGTGTACCAGCGTGTCCTCCGGAGAGGACCGCAGGGAGTTGTCCAGCGTGATGGTGTTGGTCTCCGTGTTGTACGTCCCGTATGTGCCGTCCGGCAGGTCCGCAAAGCGCAGGCCCGCCCGCCGCAGCTGGGGATAGTTCTGATAGAGCTCGTCATGGCGCACAAAGTCAGAGAGCCGCAGCGTCTGCTGTTCCTCCGCCCGGCCCGGGCCGTGCCCTTCTTCCAGGAGGGAGCGCAGCTCCGTCTGTTCCTCCTGGGTGATGGTCCCGTCAATGAACCTCCCCTCCAGCTCCCGGAACCTGGCATACTCCGCCCGGTCGCTCCGGTTCATGTCTCCCCAGCGGCTGTACTCCATGCCGGAATCGTCGATCTCGAACCGCCATTTGCCGTCCGCGCCTGTGTACCACCCGGTCTCCTGGAAGATGGTCTCCATGGCCACGCCCCGGCGCTCCATGTCCTGGGCCCGGTCCAATGCCTCCAGGTCCGCCCGCCTGGCATTCTCCCCGCCGAAGCTGTAGCGGTTCAGCATGGAGATGTCCTCCAGCCCCTCTTCTTCCATGATGGTGTCCAGGGCTTCGTCGAACTCTTCGTCACTGATCCTGCCTGCTGACAGGTCTTCCCGCAGGACGCGGATTTCCTGACGGATTTCTTCACGGCTCCGCTGTTTCTCTTCCTCCGCTGCCGAATCGGTCTGCTGCTTCGGCGCCGTCTCTTGTTCCCGCGCCTGCGGTTCAGTCTGCCGCTCCGTCTGCTGTCCGGCCGGTGCCGCCTGCGCAGCGGGGGCCGCCGTCTGCTGGGCACTCCGTCCTGCCTCCTGAGTGGTCCGTGTCTGCTCCAGCGCCCTTGCATAGGTATTCCTGGCGGTCGTGAGGAAGTCCCGCTCCCGGGCGCTGCTGTTTCCCAGCTTTGCAAGGAGCTGGTCGATCCAGTCCATGATCCGCTGAGCCAGAGTCGGTTTCTCTCTGGTCAGCTCCAGAATTTCCTGTTCACTGGTGAGCAGGTTATGCTCTACGTACTCTGCTACAATCTCCTGGTCAACTTCCTTCTGACTTCTTAGGAGTTTCCCATTCTGCGCATAGAACGCCTGTTTCTCCTGCCGAAGCCGCTCCAAATCCCCGCCGGTCTTCTGGATGCGGTCAAATACCAGGGAAGAGAGGTCTCGGTACGCGTCTGCCAAGATCGGAAGAGCACACGTCTGAACTCCAGTCACGTGGCCTTATCTCGTATGC
>OMGF01001521.1_pt1 | contig 14056 bp, 17 predicted proteins | sample 1645861 | NCBI WGS metagenome assembly OMGF01 (sample SAMN05578586, study PRJEB25193) | human gut metagenome | biome: Human Microbiome; feature: human-associated habitat; material: feces | host: Homo sapiens | place: USA:Birmingham
CAGCAACTATACGGCTTGTATCGTCACTTAAAATTCCGTCTACATATAAAGGAAGAACATCTTTGATTACATTACAAGTAACCTTACTCATCCTTTGACACCTCCATATACTCTTTGATTTGCACCTTCGCCCGGTAAAAAACCACACGCGCCCAGCTTGAACTTTTGCCAAAAATTACAGCAATCTTCTCAAATGATAGTTCACCGAATACCCGCAATGTGAAAACTTCTTTATAAGGATCTTTCATCTGGTGTAGATATTGGTGAATGCGAAATGCTGTTTCATCGTCAGCAAATTTTTCTACAAAGTCGGGTTGCAGGTCAAATACTTCCTCATGGAGTTCATGCTGACTGAAAATCTTTTGCCGCTTGCAATAGGTATAAAATGTGTTCTTAGCTATTGTGAAGAGCCAAGCTCGAACATCTTTTTTTCCATCAAAACTACTCAATGACGTTAGTGCTTTTGTAAATGTTTCTTGTGTGATTTCCTCTGCTATATGTTCATCCGCAGATAAACTCCGCATATATAAAAACACGTCCTTGAAATACGCTTGATAGATAAACTCAAAATCCATGCGCTGCAACCTCCTTTCACCTTAATAACTACTGAAAGTACAAAGCGTTACAGTTTTTAATACTAATTATAACAGATTTTTGTGAACACTTCTACCCACACTACCTACGCCGTTTTGCTTCGCCTGTTTACTTGCCGCTCTGCGCCGTTCCTCACTATACGGCGCAGTCAGCCGAAAACTTAACCGCCCTTTCTCGATCTCAAAGGTCAGCCCTCCTTGCTCGTCATCGTCGGTCTGGCGGCAGCATTGCGGGTGCTTTGCCGCAAATGCCATCAGCCGCTTTTTGAAATCGGTGTTGTGGGTCTGCACCTCAATGATGCGGCTATGCTCGTCAAAATAAATCACGGTTGTCTTTTGCTTTTTGGTAAGCCCTGTTCTCATAAAACCTCCTGATCTTCACGATTTTTTCTCAGCTCTTGAATTGGCAAAGTGCTGCGATTTTTCGATGGAAGCACCCAAAACGATGCGCAGTACGTTTTGCATTGTCCTATCGGCTGATTTGCCACTTTTCCAGCTCTTGACTGCATTTTCACGTTGTTTTGTTTGTGCGGCTTTTCAACCACTCCACCAGCTCATTTTTCATCACCAATTTGCGCCCGCCAATCCGTAAGGTCGGGAAATCTGGGCTGCTCAAAAGGTTGTATGCGCCCGCTTTGGAAATCTGCAACGCTTCGGCAAGCTGTTTTGCGTCCATCACATCGGGCATGGCTTCAAACGGTTCTTTGCTCATAAAATCTCCTTTCCCGCATGAAAAAGCAGCAGCTACCATTTCGGTAACTGCTGCCGCTTCTGCGTCTATTTACTTGTCCAAATACCGCTGATACTCCGCTGTTACATAGTCCTCATAAGCTCCCGCGATTTTGGCGATCCGCTTATGGACTGCGCTGGCGGTTTTGTAGCCAACCTTGTCCGCAATCTCCTGTTCGGTCAAGCCGTCCATGCGCAGCTTCAATATCTCCTGGTCTTTCCCGCTGATGCTCTGCTCGGCAAAGGTGGCAATCTGCATTTCGGAAATCACCTTTTGCTCAAACTCGCCGCGAGGGTCGGCAACCTCAAAAATATCGCCGTCCTCATTCTCCATCATCTCGTCAAGAGAAATCGGCTTGCCGGAGCGATTGTGATGCCATTTCCGCATGAAATCGGTCTTAACGGTGCTGCCGGTGGTTTCGTAGTCCTCGACTGTGCGGTTCTCCCAGATCGCGTCGATCATCGGCTGCCAGTTCTGTTCCGCAATCACCATGTCGGTGACATTGCCGATCAGATTGCTGAACTGCTGATAGGTCAAGCCACGGCACCTCCACGCCCTGCGGGATGTTGTAGCGGTTCTGGAAGCCCAGCCCGTTCTGCTCGAACTTCATTCGGATGTAAAGGATGATGCTGTACGACAGCCGCCACAAAGGGAAATATCCTGCGTACTGGTTCCAGCTACCGGGAATGTCGCGGTAGTTGCCCTTGCGGTCTTTCACTTGAAAGAATTGCCATGCACACCATGCGTAGCAATCCCACACAAGCAGCTTGAACATATCGTCACATACGATGTGGTTATATTTGTCCGTCCACAAAACCTCATACGGACAGCGAGGCAGCTCATAGGCTGGTTTCCATTTCTCCGCAAGCTCTCGCGGCAAGCTGTAAAACAGCGTCAGCCATGATTTGTCGCTGTCCTGTGTTATCTCGATGATCTCACCGGGCAGCACCACAAGAAAACCTTTTGGGCCTGTCTGCTTGTCCATCAGCGTCACCTCCAATCACTTCTGTATTCAGCCCTCTACTATATATGGCATGAGAACGGCTGAATTGTTCCAATGCTTCTAAACTTTTTTGAGATTTTTTGAAAAAATCTCGGAATGGATGGGATAGGATTGATTTAAGGCAATTATACCTGAAAGCTGTGAATAAATCTATTGCTTTTCGTGACGGCAAAAAAATAACGGGTATCCGGCTTTCGCCAGATACCCGTTATTCCGTTCCCAACCCTGCCTGACAGATGCCATAATCGTCATTTTTAGAATTACTGTCTTATGAGCACCCATGCGATGCAGGCGCCACCTTTAGACTGGAAAGGATACGACCATGAGCGAACATAACCATACCGGACTGGATGAGGCAGCTTCTGTTGCATCCAATACCATGCAGGCAGTACGGACTGGCAAGGCCATTTCCGCCGCGGCAAAGGGCGCTGCGGCAGGCGGGTCCTATGGAGCTGCCATAGGAGCAGCATTGTCCGCACGAAAGCATATCGGGAAAATAGCGGTGGCCGCGCTGGTGTTACTGGCGCTGCCGCTGCTTTTTATTTTGCTCCTGCCTGGGATTATCTTTGGAAGCCTGACGGATAGCGGAGCGTCCGGAGTAGCCCGGCAGCCGATCCTCAATGACAACGCAGCCATTACGGAAAATGTGAATCAGGCTGCCTTTGCGATCAATCAGATTCTCGGAGAAGGCATTGAGAATGTGCAGGAGCGCATCGCCAACGATTTCGCCGGAACAGGCGGGGATCACTATGAAGTAGTCAATCCCTATGAGGGGGATCTCATCAGCAATGCCAACCTGTTTATTTCTCAATACTGCGCGGCGAAAAATCTGGACTTTGCCGCCATCTCCCTCACCGACATGGAGCAGATCCTGCGTGCGGGCCTCACGCACCTTTACAGCTTCAGCCGAACGATGGAGGTGCGTACTGTCCCTGCGGAGGAGGACGGCGAGGAAGATACGGCGGAGACATGGTACATCTACACGATCCGCTATAATGGTGAAGCCTATTTTGCGGACACCATTTTTGCATTGACTGACGAACAGAAAGGTCTGGCAGAAAATTATGCGGAAAATCTCAGCCTGTTTCTTGGCGACGGCCTGTTCCAATACGCTCCCTCCACCAACACCATTACCGCTCTTGGCGATGTGCGCTTTACCGATGGGGAAACGGAGGTCATCTACTTCAACCAGCTGGATGAACGCTATGCCAATCAGCCTTATGGTACTGACCATATTGGGGGGTATGGCTGCGGGCCAACTTCCATGGCTATTGTGGTTTCCTCGCTGACCGGTGAGACGGTTGACCCGGTCCAAATGGCACGGTGGGCCTATGAGCATGGCTATTGGTGCAGCAAAAGCGGCTCCTACCACACTTTGATCCCCGGCGCGGCACAGGCGTGGGGACTTTCCGTTGAAGGGTGTACCGCTTCGGAACCGCAGCGCATTCTGGATGCCCTGGCAGACGGAAAGCTGGTCGTGGCCCTGATGACCAAGGGGCATTTCACGAAGTCCGGACATTTTATCGTGCTGCGGGGCGTCCAGGATGAAAAGATCCTCGTGGCCGATCCCGCCAGTTACCGGCGCAGTCAAAAAGTCTGGGACTTGTCCATCATTCTGAACGAGGCCAGCAGACGCGCCGGCGCCGGCGGGCCGTTTTGGATCATCGGCTGAAACTGCTGACAAATATAGAAAGAGACACCTCATCTCTGAGGTGCCTCTCTAACAATGCCACGATGAAATAATCTAATCAGCGTTCATTTTCGTTCAGGATTTCCAGCATCTCTTTTGGCGTCACCACATAGGGCTTGACCGGGAAATGCTTGATGTTGCCGGTTACAAGATAAGCGTCGGTAGTTTCTCTTGCTTCCATAACCACCTCATAGAAAATTGCATCATCGGGGTCGGGGACATAGTCCTCAATCGTGGCAGCATCCAAAAAGATACCTCGCTTAATCAAGCCTGTCAGCGCAATTTCGATGTCCCGGCGGTCAAACTTAAATTTAGGGCGGTGCAGAACATCGTTGTATTCGTCCAGAATATCCTCATGCAGCAGAGGAATTACACGCCCCGCAAGAGCTTCTTGCAGAATCATACCGGGAACGGAGGAAATGTTAAACAGAGCGGAAACCACTACATTCGTATCAAGTACAACATAGTATTTCATGGTTACGCTCCGTTCCGAGCATTTCTTGACGCACGGTCAGCCCGGGACGCTGCAATTTCAGCATTGATCTCATCCAGCGACATATCGGCCGTGCCGTTCTGCTGTGCGGCTTCACTCAGGCTTTGCACGGCGCGGATCGCCCGCTCAGCTCTGTATTCCTGCTTGGGCAGCGTCATGGAAAAGGGAACGCCATTTACCACGACAGAGCGTTTCAAAAACATTCGGATAGCGGTGGGAAGGTCGATGCCGAGTTCATCATAGACAGCGGCAGCCTTGGCGCGGAGATCATCGTCAACACGCACCTGCATAACACTTGTAGACACAAAAGCACCCCTTTCAAATATAATTGTATTTGTTTGCAATGCAATTATATTCTATTATACGCAAAAAGTCAAGCGTTAGTCCTTGCGTATTCCCTAATGCGTTTTAATGCGCACAAAAGAAGCAGACTATGCAGGGGAAGCCGTGTGCAGTCGCTTCGGCTATTTATAAAATGTGGTCTTCTTGAATCAGCAGAATATCATCCCGTCCCTCGGCCTGGTCGAGCATCCGCTGCGTAAACCCGCTCTTGGAAAACAGCCCGTACAGCACCTTGTACCCGGGGAAAGCCGTGCGCAGCTCCGAAGACTTTTTTACCTTTTCCTCCAGTTCATAATAGACCGTCGCATCCACCGGCTTATTGTGGTACTTGCACTCCCCGGCGAATACCTGCTTCTTCTGGTGATCTACCGCCATCACATCGATCTCCGTATCGCCGTTGATGTCATTGAGCCAGTAGGAGCCGATGCGGGACGGCGCGAAGTCCACCGCCTTGTTCCGGCACAGGGAGGCAAAGATATCCTTGCAGATGTCCTCGTAGGAGAAGGCAACGAATTTCTGGATAAAGTCTTTCTCCAACTCGTCCAGAACGATCTGCTGATTGTCCAGTTCCAGCTCTCCCTTGTAGGGATAGACATAGCGGAACCAGAAGCGGATGAAATTATCTGAAATGAAGTAGAGGCCCTTTCGGGACTTCTCCGGATTTTTCTCCGTAACCGGTGTTGCCTTTTTCAGAAAGTCCAGATCGATCAGCGTGGAGAGATAGGGCGTCAGCGAAGATGTCTCCATGCCCAGGGCGCCCGCGATCTTGCCCAGCTTGTGATTGCCGTCCGCAATAGCGCGAATGATGGAGAAATAGCTGTTGGCGGACTGTACCTCGTCTTTCAGCAGGAAGTTCGGTTCCTCATAGAGAAATCCATTCTTGGACAGTACAACTTCCTGAATCTGACGGTAGAGGTCTTCTCCCGGCTCGAAAAACTCCAGATATTTCGGGACACCGCCCGTTACGGAATACTGCTCCACGGCCTGAGAGAACGGCTGCCCCTGCACGGCATAGAGGTCTGTAAACGGCAGCGGCTTCAAGCGGATCTGCGCGCTGCGCCGGCCATAAAGCGGACTGTCGTGAGAAAGGGCATGCTTCTGCATCATGCTGATCAGCGACCCGCAGAGGATCAGCATCACATTGCTGTCCTTCAGAATCTCGTCCCAGGCGTTTTGCAGAATGGACGGAAAGGCCGTGTTCGTCTTGACCAAATACGGAAACTCGTCAATGACCAGCACTTTATTTTCCTCCGGACGGTAGTTGGCGATCTCACGGAACAGATCCAGCCAGTCCGTGAAGGTGACCCGCTGCAACATGGAGTTGCCCGTTACCCGGGCTACCACGCCGGCAAGACGCTTCATGCTCTGGGACTCCACTTCCTCCGTCGCAAGGAAGTAAAATGCCTGCTTATCTTTGATGAATTCTTTGATCAGCGTTGTCTTTCCGATACGGCGCCGGCCATAGATCACAACAAAGCTGCCATCCCGGCGGAATTCCTTTTCCAGCGTATTCAATTCTTCTTTTCGTCCGATAAAGTTCACCTGTGCCACCTCCAGCAGCTGCGATTCATTTATGATAAATCATATTATGATAATCTTGCTTATATTATACGCGGTTTTCTGAAACTGTCAAGCGGTCTGCTATATGCGGGCCGCTTTTTCTATTCTTTACAAAAAGTTCAAATTTTAAGGGGACGATACCCCCTTGAGCGGCGCGTAATACTACGAGGGATTTTTAAGGAGGCTCCCATGGATCAAATCAAACGAAACCTGTATGAACTGCTGTTCAGCTGCAAAGGAAACTGGCGTAACGCCATTTATGTCCCCTGTGGGCCATGCCCACATCCCTGCAAGGTTGACTGCTCCGGTTGTCTCGCGGCGATCCGTCAGGACGTCGCACCTCTGCTCGTCAGTATTCGGGACTTTGAGAAAGAAACCGGAGAGCGGATCGATCCGGGAGAATGCATCGGAACGCTCAGCAAGGACGCCTTCTCATCCCTCTTTTCCAGATACCTGACCTGGGAAATGAGCAGTTCTGAGCAGTGTCCGATGGAATACCTCACAGATTCATCACCTTGCACCCTCGTTCCAAAATATCAGAAACAGAAAGGAGATATTGTATGAAACGAATCAACATCACTTGCCCTGCCTGTGGTTCCAGGGCGTATCTTCGCCCAGCCAGCGTGGTTTATGGCGATAAGGCCCCAGACCCCGATGCCAAATACTATGTCTGCGGACGGTACCCCGCCTGTGACTGCTATGTGGCCGCGCACCGGAAAACGATGCTGCCCATGGGGACGCTGGCGGATAAGGCCCTGCGGAAAAAGCGGCACGATGCGCATATGGCCCTGGACAGTCTCTGGAAGAATGGCATCATGAGCCGAAAAGAAGCCTACCGCCTGCTGCAGCTGTCTATGGGGCTTCCCGCCGAGGATGCGCATATCGCTAAATTCTCCGCTGCGCGCTGCGACGAGGTCATTGCGCTCAGCCGCAGGTTTCGCGCCGCCGCAGCAAGAGCGGCATAGCAAAATCAAACACAGAAAGAAGGGAAATCATGAGTATGGAATTTACCTTGAACGATCTCCAGCGCCAGAGAGTGGAGGATCACCTTGCGCTGGTAGAACAGGTGCTTCGCCGCAGCATCAAGACCAATGAGACGGTGGACGGCATGGGACATGATGATCTGTACCAGGAAGGCTGTATCGCGCTTTGCCGCGCGGCGGTTTCATATCAGGAGGAAATGGGAGCATTTCCCGCTTACGCCAGAACCGTTATCCGAAATTATTTGCTGGATCGCTGCCGTGAGATCCAATCTGCGCGAAAAAATCTGCCGTTGTTGTCGCTGGATGCTTTTGCCGAGATGGGAGCGCCGGAGCCGGTCAGCCCTTTTCATACGGAGGATCTGATTTCTGATGTTTCCTCCGACGCCCTGCTCTCCCATTTCAGGAACCGCTACCACGGCACCGCCCGGCTTGGGATCGAAGCGATGGAGCTGCGGGTCAGAGGCTACAGCTGCGCGGACATTGCCAAACTGTATCAAAAGAAACCAAACTACATTGGAGCCTGCATCTCACGGGCGGCGGAAAAGCTGCGCCGGGAGCGGATCGTGCGGGAATTCTATACCGCCTGCACGGAACAGGATATCAAGAGCGCATAAGGAGGAGTTCGTATGGCAGAAAAAACACTTTATACGGCATTGGGACATTTCCGCTGCCGAAACGATGGCGGGAGCCGGCGTTATCCGGTCATTCTCATGGATCACCGTGAGTTCGGAATGGATCCGCAGGAGATGACGCTTTGGACCGCGCTGTGCTGGCGGCTGACAGACCAGCAGCGTGCAGAGGACTTCTATGAACAGCTCTCCAACGGAATGGAGCTTTTCCCTCGACGCAGCTTTTCAGACTGCCTTGACCGGCTCGTAACACGGGGGCTTGTTGCCAAGGGCAGCGGCACGACGGATTTTGACGCGCTCTATGACCTTCTCGGCGGGCTTTATGTTGTTCCCATCTCAAGCAGCTTTCCCCTGAAGGTGGTGACCTTTCTGAAACTGCTGTGCAGTGGAACGGCTCCTGGGTCGGCTTCAGCGCTCTTTCGGCGGGATCGGCGCACAGAGCCGGAACGGCACATTATGGCCCTCAGCCGCTGCGCGCCGCTTTCCACGGCGGAGTTGGTTCGATGCGCGGAACGCGGCGTCCCGGATACCGCCAGCGACCTGCAAATGCTTGATTTGTTGTACGGCGATCAGGAAACGACCAGTGACAACATCGTATCAGAAATGCGGACTGCCGCAGCTTGTCAGTCTGTGACAGCAGCGGTTGCCAATCTCTATCTTCGCAAGCAGGTCATCTTTGAGAGGGCCTGTGCATGAGCGGGTTTGAAAACTGGCCTGCTCCGATCCTGCGGCGGTGGCTCTTATCCACCGCCGCAGGGCCGGTCATTTTCCTGATAGGGCTGGCAGGCCGCATTGCCCTGCACGACCCAACGCTGCTGACACTCAGCACCTTATTGGCATCCTGTATGGTCGTTCGATGTATTCTGCTGTTTCAAGCGATTCGTCATGGGGACTATGAAACGGTGGAGGGCGTGTGTGTCGCTATCAGGCGAGCGCCCCTGGGAGGACACCAGCGTATTCGGCTGATGGATGAATCCGGCACTGCGCATGACCTCCTGCTGGATCGGCGTCAAAGATTTCTGATTGGCAGCAGCTACCGCGTCTATCTTCAAAGCCCTCCCGGGGCCGCGCTGCCGGAAGCGAGGATCCCCCATGGCACACTGCTGGGGCTGGAGGAGCTTGGAGCGTACCGGGCTGAATCGGAGATAGACGGTCAGTCTGCCACGCCGGAAGACCCAAATATCGCAGAAATGGAGGAATTCAATGAGTAAGCAAACCGGGGATGCGGATAAAATCTTGGACCAAATGGATATGCAGGCTTGTTTGAACGGAACCCCCAAAACCTATTTGAAAACTGTGACGAAATATAAACCCATAGATTAAATTTCAGCCCTCTGCCTTTTCATTGGCAGAGGGCTGTTACTATGGCAAGCCTGCACATCATATAGAAACATCAATCCTAAAAATGGCTTCTAATTAGCAAAATGCTACCCCCCAGTCAGGAGTTACCGTTCAAGACGCTCTGGGCCTAATTACTATTTACCCTCGCCCAGACGTGCCTGCTTCATTCCCGCTGCCAATCACACACCACTCGCAGCCGCCATCTATTCCCCCCTTTCTTTCAAGGCTCCAATCAGCATCCACCACAGCCTTTTCTATCCAAGAACATCTCACCATACGTAACTGGCAGTGTAAACATATTACCAAAATTAACCGTATAACGGTTTACCCGTTCATTTATAAACGGGTAAACCGTTATATTATTGTGTTATTAATTTTCAACAGTTTTGTTGCGAATTTAAATTATTTGTTATATAATATATCAAATTCAAGAAAGTGGGGTGATTCCATTGTCTAATCCATCATTCTATTGTGCTACCCCTACATTAAAGGTAGCGGGTATGCATGTATATCTTTCGTTTATGAAAAAGATAGCTATTCTTTTACCCTTTGTATTTCTTCTCTTAGCTCTGCTAACCGGATGCCAGAAAAATCCATCACTAGAATCAAATTCGTCATCCACAGTAGACTCTCCTAATCAAAGTGGCTCATCTCTCCCGAGCCAGCCTATCGGCCCCAGTCAAGCAGCGGAACCTGCCGCTTTGCCCATGATCACGGCGGATATGCTTGGCCTTGAAGGAATGGACAAAGCCTTATTCGATGGAGCAGTTGCATTTCTGGGGCGACAAACTAATGACCCCGAAAAAATGACAATCCCCTATATCGGTATTTTTGGTCAATATGAATCCGACGGAAAGATAAATTTGATTTGTCACGTGGGTCTTAAGCACTTCGCCTATAATGATGATAGAACGGCTCTGATTTTCGATGGGGCAATTATTGCATATGGGAAAGCTGTTTTGACAAAAGAAGATGACGGGGCGTATACCTGTATTTCTTTTACGCTTGCTGGAGACGGTGCGGCGGAGGTAAAAGATTTGAAGGAATTTTGCGGCCCGCTTACAGAATTACCAGATGAAATATATGCTGGTCTCGACTACACAAGCACGTTTCCATCCCCTAGAGAGATGGAAACGCTATACGCACAAGCAACAGGCCTTACAATCCAGTGAAGAGAATAGGAGGTTACTATGAAAAGGCTTCTTCCCTTTAGCTTTGTTCTTGTTATGGCGCTGTGCCTCTTTAACATCCCAGCAAACGCTACTGACTCGAATTCAGAAATATCAGATATCCAGGCTTCCGTAGAAAGCTTCCTACGGAACTATACGGAAGAAACCATGCTCTATGAAGATAATGATTTGACCTCACACACGGTGGCCGATGCGGTCATCCCCACGACAGCGGCCGTCGAGGCACAAAGTTTTCAGTTATCTACTGGACCAGCTACTCTCGTAGAGATGCAGGACAATATCTCATTCGTTGAAAGAAAGGCCGAGTATTACAAGGGTTTTCGGCAGTTGGGCAACATCTACCGCACCGGCTTAAATTTAGCCTACACCTTCGAATCCGTGGAGGTGAATGGTGACACGGCAACCGCTACTGTCTCAGAACTCGCTACATTCACTTATACCGATTGTACCGAGCAGTCAATCATGGAAACTATTTACACTGTAGATCTCGTAAACATCTCTGGAGAGTGGCTAGTTGCGGACATCACAGATAACGACTGGTTCGATGCTGAATATAAAGGTCTCGGCTACTTTGATGTTGCGTCCGCTTTGGCGGATATTGAAGCTGAAATGAACTCTGAAGAGGCTTGTTCGGTCACAGAGCCTCAAGAGGATGCTATGTCTACCATGACAACAGCAAACTACCGACGTACCTATAGCGGTGAGAATGCTGCAGCATACGCTTACACCTATACCCGTCAAGACACAACAGAAAGTCGTGACCAGTTCTACAATCAGGATTTTAGGAGTTTTGCTAATGATGGTGGCGACTGCATGAATTTTGCCTCTCAATCCATGTGGTCTGGTTTCTATGGTAGTCAGCAGTCCAGAGCCGTCATAGATTCCCATATACTTCCTATGGACTCTGACGGTACCTATAAGTGGTATGGAACTAGCAAGGATTCTACCGACAAAACGGCTTCGTGGACGAGTTGCGAGAACTTTAGGAATTATCTGACTGGAAATACCGATGGTACTGGAACAAGCGGCTCTAATGCTGCGGATGATATCGGAATGAAAGCTATCATCATTAAAGTTCCATCAGGCGCGGCTATTTCTGGCACAACTAAAGACAAATTAATTGGAGCTATCGCCCATGTCAAAGGTAGAGGCGGTCCTTATGCACATGCAATTATTCTTACTGATGCGACAGCCCTTACGAGAGATAAGATTTGGTATTGTGCTCACACAACCGATTCAAAATATATCAAGCTAGGCGACAGTTATGGTGGTGCAATAAAAGTCATTATCCCTCAATATATTCGTTGCAGTACCCCGCAGACTAACATAATTAAGACAAATATGCTCAGGCCTATTTCAATCGGTACAACAAAGAGTGTTAGCTTCTCTACCGATAAAATACAGAATAAGATGACCATTATCATCACATCGCCATCTGGTACTTATTCCCAGCAGTCATCCACTTCCTCGTCAACATGCAGCATATCCTATAAATTCAATACGGCTGGCCTGTATAAAGTTGATTGCTACGCCAAACCCACTAGCACTTCCACGGCAGCTCAAACTACATTCTATATCTTAGCCTACTCGCTGTCCTAAAATACAATACAAAACTGTGTTCTCAATTAAAGGGGAAGGCTTACGAGGAAAAAAGTTGGAAACAGTCTCCTTGCGGACCGTCTCTTCCGTTGTTCATCTCAAAAGCACGACAGTCCCCTAAACTTATGTGGCGGTTGTTGGTTGGCTACTCCAGATAATCTTGAATTAGTTGTTTTCGTTGGACTGAAGCTGGTCCATCATCTAGAGAAAAACGGTCACCGGGCGGGTGACCGTTTTTCTCTAGAATCTGTCTCTTCCGCCGGAAATACAGATTGCGAGTCAGTGTGCATACTACCTCTATGCATGGGGGAGTCTCTTTTGGAAATAGAAGTATTTGGAATGGGTATTCTATTGTTTTTTAGCAGTGAGGATCTAATCGCTATCTGGGCAGAAGAGTAAATCAGAAATGGACAGCTAACTATCTATAGATACTTTTCCAATGCTCTCCGCAAAATATCATTAACTGTCTCCGTCAGATTCTTCTCTTCATCCAACGCCATCCTTCGTAGCGCCTTATCTATATCTCGATCCAAAAAGTACGACCGCTGCACACGATTCTTTTTCTTCACTTTCGCCACCGGCTGCAGCTCCACGCTCTCCGCCTCTGGCTCCCGCCCAGCCCCAATAATGCTCTTAAATGCTGCCTCTTGGTCAAACTTCGCTTTCCCTGCCATTACGCATCTGCTCCTTTCAAAAATTCCTCTATAAAGGCCCTGTAGTCGTCAGCTACGGTAGACTTCCCTGCGTAGTTGAATATATCGGACCGGTTTGCCTGAGCCTCCTCCACGGCGACCGCAGCGCGAATATAGGTCTTGTAGATCGGCGCCGAAATGTACTCGCTCAGCTGCTCCGCCAGCTCCTTAATCTGCCGGCTAATATTCGCCCTGGGATTAAACCTAGTAAAGAGGATGCCACGAATCTTCACACCAGGATTGCAATACTTCTGAACACTGGTAACCGTCTCGTAATGAAGAAATACGATGAGTGAGCACAACACGCCAAAATTGAATATTATTGCAGATGTCAGTGTCGGGAGTTCACGGCCCCGTGGGATGCGAATAAAATCTTGGACCCAAGGGATATGCAGACCTTGTTTTGAACGGAAACCCCGAAACCCATTTGAAAACTGTGACGAAATATAAACCCGTAGATTAAATCTCAGCCCTCTGCCTTTTCATTGGCAGAGGGCTGAGACTATGGCAAACCCGCACATCATATAGGAACATTAATCCTAAAAATGGCTTCTAAATTAGCAAAATGCTAACCCCCCAGCCGGTAATACCGACCAAGACGCTCTGGGCCTAATTACTATTCATCCTCGCCCAGACGAGCTTCATTCTTTACTTCTGCTGCCGGCCACATGCCTCCCGCAGCCGCCATCTATTCCCTCTTCCTTTCAAGGCTCCAATCAGCGTCTACCGCAGCCTTATCTATCAATCCACGTTTAATCTTTGTAATTCAAGACCGTTAAAAATCGAACTCGGCTCAACTTCCTCGACCACGATGCCATTATTTACAGTCATCTCAGGCTGCTTCTGGACACTTTCCCAAGTGCTTAACTCATACGTTCCCTCTGTTTCTTTAATCTCATATGTTTGCATTGCCTCATAGTATCCATTCTCCATATACGAAACTTCCACAGAGAAGCCTTCTTTAGTGTCGTCATCATACACAAATTTATGTGCTCCTCTCATCATTTCAAACTGATAACCATCGCTTACTTCCCAACATTCTCCAACATAGTTATCTTCAATAGCTTCATCTCCAACATATAGCTGTTCTCCAATTAATGTGTATGGCTCTCCAGTAGAAGAAACTATGGTCGGCATACTGCTACCGCGAATAATAACTCGCACCCGCCTTCCATCAATTCCTTCACCAACAACCCATCCCTTTTCATTTA
>OMGF01001532.1_pt1 | contig 13960 bp, 9 predicted proteins | sample 1645861 | NCBI WGS metagenome assembly OMGF01 (sample SAMN05578586, study PRJEB25193) | human gut metagenome | biome: Human Microbiome; feature: human-associated habitat; material: feces | host: Homo sapiens | place: USA:Birmingham
CAATACTTATTTCAAACGGAGTGCAAAATAAGCACTTTTATTTGTATAAAACAAGGATTTTAGCAAATAATTCTGCTTTTATTGCTCATTTTCTTCGTTTTGGAACAAATTTCGAAGTAATCGCAGTGCATTTTGAGTAGCATTGGCTATATTTTTATTTCTTCCTTCGTCTCCTTCTATTTTAAGTGTAATCACTTTGTCTTTACATCCGGCAGCAATCCAAATGGTGCCAACCGGCTTGTCGGGAGTGCCTCCTGTTGGGCCGGCAATACCTGAAGTGGCAATTGCGCAGTCGGAATTCATCGATTTCATCGCGCCTTTTACCATTTCGATAACGGTTTCTTCGCTTACTGCTCCGTAAGTCTCCAATGTTTCATGGCTCACACCTAATAAATTCTCTTTTACTTCGTTGGAATAGGCAATAATTCCACCTTTGAAGAAGTGTGATGTTCCGGCTACGGCTGTAATTGCGGCTGCCACATTTCCTGCCGTGCAGCTCTCGGCGGTAGCAAGTGTCAGGTTCTCTTTCCAAAACAACTCGCTGATCTCTTTGCTTAAAAATTTACCTTCTACTGACATTTCGATTTCTTTTAAAATAAATACTAAATTGTTACCCGTGAATATGCGGGTTTGTCAATGGTGCAAAAATCTTTGTCCAAATACTTATAATAACCGGTAATGGCAATCATTGCTGCATTGTCGGTTGTGTAACTGAATTTCGGAATATATATGTTCCATCCATATTTGGCGGCATGTTCATGGAATGAATTACGCAAACCGTTGTTGGCTGATACTCCTCCGGCTACAGCTATTTCGTTTATCTTGAGCGCTTTGGCTACTTTTCTCAGTTTATCCATCAGAATATCTACAATAGTTGCTTCCAGTGAAGCAGCCAAATCATTTTTATGATGCTCAATAAAGTTAGGATCTTCTTTCAGCCAGTCACGTAAAGAGTAGAGAAAAGAGGTCTTCAGTCCACTGAAACTGTAATTGTAATCAGGAATATGAGGCTTACTGAATGTAAATGCCTTCGGATTTCCTTGGCGGGCCAGTTTATCAATGATGGGCCCCCCGGGATAGCCTAATCCCATTACCTTAGAACATTTGTCAATGGCTTCTCCGGCAGCATCGTCAATGGTTTGACCCAAAACTTCCATGTCATTATAGGCTTTTACCAAAATAATTTGTGAATTGCCACCCGATACCAGAAGACATAAAAATGGAAACTTAGGTTGATTTGTATCTTCTTCTGTTTCTTTAATGAAATGAGCTAACACATGAGCTTGCAGATGATTAACGTCAATCATGGGAATATTTAAAGAGCGAGCAAACCCTTTGGCAAAAGAGACACCTACCAATAAAGATCCCATTAATCCAGGCCCGCGCGTAAAAGCTACTGCACTCAATTCTTCTTTAGTAACTCCTGCCCTTTTCAAGGCTTCATGTACTACAGGTACAATATTTTGCTGATGTGCTCTTGATGCCAATTCCGGCACGACACCTCCATATGCTTCATGAACAGCTTGGCTGGACACTACATTCGACAACAAGACGCCATTTCTGATTACAGCAGCAGAAGTGTCGTCGCAAGAAGATTCTATACCTAATATAATTGTATCCATAATCTATACCTTATTATATATATATTAATGTGTAAGGATTTCAAGTCCGTTTTCCGTCATAAGAAATGTATGTTCCCATTGTGCAGAAGGAAGTTCGTCTTCCGTAACTACTGTCCATCCATCTTCTTCATCTATAAATACTTCCCAAGTCCCGGCATTAATCATAGGTTCGATAGTAAAGACCATGCCCGGTACTAATAACATGCCTGTCCCCTTTTTCCCAAAGTGCTCTACGTCAGGCTCTTCGTGGAATTCCACTCCTACACCATGTCCGCAGAGGTCACGCACAACAGAAAAGCCATTTTTTTTGGCATGTTTCTCTATCGCATGACCTATATCGCCTATAAATCCAAAAGGTTTGGCTGCTTCCATGCCGATTTCCAAGCACTCTCTGGCCACTTGCACTAATTTTTCTTTTTTAGGAGTAGTCTTTCCAATAATAAACATACGTGAGGCATCGGCATAATAACCATCCAAAATAGTGGTGCAGTCCACATTTATAATATCCCCTTCTTCCAAAATATCAAATTCATTAGGAATGCCATGACATACCACTTCATTAATAGAGGTACAACAGCTTTTGGGAAAACCTTCATAACCTAATGTAGCGGGAATACCACCGTGTGATATGGTGTAATCATACACCAACTTATCAATTTCGAGAGTGCTCATACCGGCATGAATTTCTTTTTCTACTAAATCTAGAACTCCGGTATTAATGATTCCGCTTCGGCGTATGCCTTCTATTTGCTCAGGCGTTTTGATCAGTTCTCTTGTGGGAACCAAATGTCCTCTATCCTGATAATAAAGAACCTTTCTATCTAAATCTGTGATTTCCATTCCTTTAGGAACTCTCCAGTTTATTTTATTCCTTTTCATTTATTTTGTTTATAATCTGGTAAACGCTTGTTATTGACTGACAAAGATAATATTTATTTGTTTATTATATAACAGTCTATGAGATAAAAGTTTAATTCGCTTTGAAAAGATATGTGGAAATGGGGCCATCTGAATAAGAAGAAAGGCGTATGCCTAGCATTCCACCACCCGATACACATTCCCCTTGGCGGTATGCACCCGCTCGCCCAACTGGGGTAGAATGCGGCTCAGGCTGTATGCCGTCATACCCCTCATGGCCGAGGGATGGGCGGACTTCATCCGCTCGAACAACTGGGTGGCGGAAAGGGTCAGCACCTTCTGAGGATGGTCCTCTTCCGTGGCAAAGCGGAAGCAGAGGCGGAACACCTCCTCTTCGGGTACATGCTTGTAGAACAGGGCGTTATGACGCTGTATGGTTTGTTCCTCTTCCTTGTTAAACCAGCTTCGTTCGCCGGACAGAAGCTCCGCCTTGAGTTGGGCGTACAGTTGCTCATGCTCTACGGAGGTGGTGCAGTCTATGGCGTGCTCCAGACTGACACAGAGGAAACGGCGCGAGCCGGTACGGTCCATCAACAAATCTTCCCGGTTGCTGGTGCCGATGAACGAGGCGATGCGGGGAAGTGCCGAAGCACTGCGTTTGTAGGCCTTGCGGATATTCAGTGCGGAAGCCTGCATCAAGTTCTTTAGAAGGGGCATTTTGGATACACCCAACTTGTCGAATTCATCCAGGTTGATCAGGCCGTAGGCGGCTAACCTGGCTTCGGCGGATGCCGGGGAGCCGAGGTCGTAACTCTCTGTATAGTAGGCTTTCAGCGCATCGGGTATCAGCAGGCGGCAGAACGTACTTTTCCCCAGTCCCTGACGACTGCTCACCAGTAGGGGTGCCACGCTGTTGGCGCGGTTGGTATCCGGCCGGAACTGCATCCATTGGGCGGAGAGTCCCAGCATCCAGCGGTGGAAACCGTTTACCCATACCGGATTGTCGGACACCCGGCGGGCGAGTGCCGACACCCGGTCCGTGCCGTCCCATTCGGGGAGCTGCTCAAAGTAAGCGGTAAAGGGATGGTATTCGCTGATGCGGCGCGAGCGCACAAAGCGTTGGATGTCTCTGTCCCAGCAGTCTATGCCCGCTTCGATGGCCTCCAGACTGAGCGAGTTCATCCAGCGTTCCTCTACCTTGGCGTAGCGCAAGTGGTCATCGGAAATGCCGTTTTCCACGCCCGCCACCTCGGTCTCCTCAGTCAGCACGTTGAATCGGAAGCGGTAGCGGGAGGTAAGGAAAGCGGTCACTTCCTGCATCAAGGAACGTGATTTCGCCTTCCCAACAGTTTCTTCCGGAGATATTGGCGCGGCTTCCTTTTCAGTATCTTTCGAGGATTTCAGTCCGACTTCCTTTCGGGAGTCTTCCAAAGATATCGGTTGGGCTTCCTTTTTAATGTCTTTCGAGTGTATGGGATTCATAACCTCCCGAACACTTTCCAATTGTACAGACTCCTCCTCTGTTTCTTCCGTTAAGGCAGCCAGACATCCGGAAAAACCGTCTCTGCTTTCCAACAAATTTCCCTCGCCGTTTTCAGCAAGAAGAACCTGTGACTTGTCCACTTCTTTCACTCCATCTTCATCGGAAACGATGTAGTGGTAACTGCCCGCCAGCGCATTTCCGTCGGTGCGCGGAGTCCAGTCCAGCACCAGAGCCACCCGGCCTTCGCGGATATCTACAGCCAGATGTACACCGGGCATGGTCCGACAAAGCGGCATCAGTCCGTTGAGGGCGGATACGAGGTCACGGCGTGGCGTTCCGTCGGAGGGAACAGGGCCGGACAGGAATTTGCTTCCGAAGAAGACTGTTTTGAGAGTGGCGAATACATTCATGAGCACTTTTTTTAGATTTGACGAACTACAAATATACAACATAAAAAAGCCTTTGTCAAGAGGGAAGACAAACTAATCCAATCCCGGCTCAGAATATGACGGAGCCTGACACAATGACATATATACGTATAGGCTCATGCATACGTACGTGTAGCCCGATGCGTATATACGTGTGGGCTTATGCCACCGTATGTATTGACCGATGCGTGCCTACGTACACATTTAAAAATATACAGCTCACGCTGAGTGCTGCAAAAAGACCTTGATGTTTTTAAAAAAGGTCGTTGTGTTTTCAGAAAACTTCAGCACCTTTTTAAAAAAGCTCGGTATCTTTTTCATGTAGGGGTAGATAGAATCATCCCCTCACTAAGCCGGTCATCCCTTCTTTTCCGACCATCTTTGTTCCCGTTCATCCTTACATTTTAATTAAAGCGTCCAGATAATCAATCGGTTAAGAATGACAGGACATCCCCTCATCCTCGTTTCAGCGGCGTTTGCCAAGTTTCTCCAAATCAGCCTTCAGCATTTGCGCTATCAAAAAAAGTCATACAGATGAAAGGAGACTGAAAAGACAACACGGGATGTCCATTCATTATCGGAATCCCCACCAACATGATATTTCAGCAGCTAATGAAAGGAAGAACGGAATTTTCGGACAGCTCCCTGATTAGGGATTAATCCGAAAATCCTGTGGGTGATCCGTGTAGATTATCCAAATAACATTATTTTTGCATTTAAATTAAACAAACCAATCCAATGAATCCCAATCGTAGTCTGCATAAGTTACTTCGGATAATCTTCTCTGAAGTTTTAATGGAATATTTCGATATATCCGGTTGGCATGACGATTCTTCAAAAATCGAAGTTTGGCTTGATGAGAAGAATTATATGGAACGTTTTGATTACAAGAGCGGTACTGTCATTTCCAGTGGTTTTATAGATGAAAAAGTAATTCAGGAGTTTTCTCTGCGTGGTAAACCTGTCTATCTTCATGTCCGGCATCGTCGCTGGTATGATAAAGCCACCGGTGAACCCTTTTCCTATACATACGATGACCTTGCTGCCGAAGGAACGAAACTCACCCCCGAGTTTGTTTCTTTTTTAAAAGAGGAAGATTGAAAGTAGCGTCTGTAGCGTAAGTTCAATGGTCCTACTGGCGTAGCTTGCACATTAGTTTCAATCCACACACCTACATGAGGTGTGACTGTATTGGTTAAGTATTGCTTCTCGCTGTATGGAGTTTCAATCCACACACCTACATGAGGTGTGACGCAGCAAGGGGCTGTATCCTACTATCGAGGCATTGTTTCAATCCACACACCTACATGAGGTGTGACCTTAACAAATCAGCTAAGCCTAATGTTTTGATAGGTTTCAATCCACACACCTACATGAGGTGTGACATTCGTTATAGTAATGTTTGTAGATGTAACTGTAGTTTCAATCCACACACCTACATGAGGTGTGACAGAGGTGAGTCGCGTGAAGAGGTGAGAGGCTGAGGTTTCAATCCACACACCTACATGAGGTGTGACGTCGACATCTTTGACTCGCTGTTGCAATAGCTCGTTTCAATCCACACACCTACATGAGGTGTGACTTATGTTCGGGAGTCCGAAATGCTGAGGTGATTGTGTTTCAATCCACACACCTACATGAGGTGTGACCATAAATACCATGCTCATGGTGGATGTAGCATCAGTTTCAATCCACACACCTACATGAGGTGTGACTGTATACAGAGTTGTATATTATAAATCAATAAATTAACCCTACTAATATGCGAATTCTCATTTTTATTTCAATTGAATAACGGCATTCGCCTTATAAACAAGCCAATCTGCTGATTATTAAGAGTTGCGAAGATACTACTTTTTTTGCAACACTCCACATTCGCACACATTATACAATAAAAGCATTATTAACTTTATAAGCAGTTTCGACACCTATCACTTCCACCCTTCTATTCTCATTTTTACTAAGAATATAGAATCTAACACTATCACGAGACATATCAATGATATCTTTGATTCTTCCTCTCAAGAGACAATATTGTGCTTCTGTCACCTCACATTCAAAGACAGAATTCTGTACCCTCTGTCCATAATCTATGCAAGCCTTAGCCACACACCGTAAACGGCGAGCTCCTTCCTTGCTCGTAGTATCCACATCATAAGTTACAAGAATATACATACTCGTAAATCATTTTATTAGAAATACCGGATAATTATCAATATCTTGCCTAATATATCTTGCCATCAACATAGCTTGTGCATAAGGCAGAAGTCCTATCTCAATTTTTTCATTAAGATAAGGATGGATTATCACCTCTCTTTTCTTAGCCTGCCATGCAGAAATAAAAATCTTTTTCCCTTTATCTGTCATAACAACCCCATTATCACCTTGAAACAAAAAATCCTTGGATGTGATCTGTCTTTTATTAATCAATGACAAGACAAAACGATCACCAAGATAGGCACGAAATTCTTCCATCATATCCAATGCTAAGGACGTACGCCCCGGACGAAGTGTATGGAGAAATCCTACATAGGGATCAAGACCTACAGTCTCGAGTGCTGCAGATATTTCATTTGCTATCAAAGTATAAGCAAATGACAACATGGCATTCACTGCATCCTTAGGAGGACGGCGATTACGACCATGAAATGGAAAATCAGCTTTCTGATTAAGTATCAAAATAGGCAACACTTCAAAATAAGCATTTGAAGCCATGCCTTCATACCCTATTAGGGTCGTCTTATCTTGAGCTGTCAAAGCTTCACGCTTGGCATGCTCCAACACTTGTACTGCTTGATTGACATCTTCATTCTCCCCATAATCACGAATATATCTCCTCAATATATTACGATAGTTTTGAATCTTACCGCCAATCATCAGCCGTGCCGCATGTAACGACCAAGATTCATCGTCCGACAATTGATACTGTTTTTTACGCAACAGTACATTCCCTTTCGTCGTGCCCTGTACCCTGCTGATAAATCTGCCATGAGGAGAAAGGAATGTAAGTGATATGCCATTGTCAGTGCACAATTTCATCACACCGGGACTTGCGCCCATATATCCGAACGTCACAATGCCTTCTATGTTAATAGCAGGAATACGAAACACTTCCTCTTGTTTGACCGACACTACAACATTCAGCCCATCCTTACTAAGATACGCTTCCGGTGTCGTCACATACAAAGTATTCAACAATTTTCTCATTCATATAAATTTTTATTAAGGTATGTATCCACCGTAGTACAATTCTTTACCATCGTTGGCATACAAATATCTTTGAGGGAACATTTATCACAATGCTTGCCATACTCCGCCTTCGGAATAACCGCTTTGGCGAATACCTCGTGCATATCTTGAGTACATTGCTTGACAATGTTTCGCAATTCATCAGTTATATCCACATTCACCCGATGGCGAAGTTCTCCATAAAAGAACACACCGTATGGTATATGGATAGCGTACATTTCCTCAAGACACATTGTCTGTGCTGCCAACTGCACTTCATCCACTTCATTCCTTTTTGGTTTGCCATGTTTATACTCCACAACCACCGGTTTCCATTGCCCCGGATACTTCGGATGCTGAATTGTGTCTTCAAAAGATAAAGACGGAAGCAGTTCTATAGCATCTGAAATGCCATAAAGACCCAGTTCATACGAAGCAATATTCACTGCGCGTAATGTTATTTGGTCACCACACTTCTGCCTATAAAACGGATCATCTACATGCTTGTGCAGGATCTGTCCTTCAATGGTAAGACGATTATCATTCCATTGCTGTTCGATATGTATTAAAGCCCATTGCCGAGGACAGAACCTAAAGTGCTGAATCCCCGACAACATGAGCATATCGTCTTCGCTATACATATACCTTTTACTTATATCAGCTCTTCAACAGTAACATTTGATGGAACATTCTCCTTGTCTATAATGACCGAATAGTCGCTGAATGAACGCGGTGCTCCGTCACAGATCTTCTCCACCTTAACCAAGTCAAACAGTTTGTTGGCAGGAGCATTGCCTAATACGGAATCATGCTTGAAAACAATCAGCTTTTGTGCACTCATCAATCCGCGTGCTGCCGAACGGTCCACATCGAACATATTCTTCAATGCTTCAAAAAATAATGCAAGGTCTTCTTCTGAGAATCCGGTTTGTCGTGCCAAGTTGGCAGAGATGAAACCATGGCAGATGTAGAGGCCGTAAGGTACGGTAGCCTTGCGACCTTGTATTCCTACTTGCAACTCATAAGGCTTTTCTTCATCGCGGGCTGCGCACACCGTTAGTGCATGTTCTTCTGAAACAATCATATCTTTTGAACGGGCAAAAGTCATCTGAACAGCTCCTCTTACTTGTCCTGCATTAGGGCCCGTTGATAGAACTGCGCCAAAGGTTCTCACATCAAAGAATCGTTTGCACATAGCAGTTCTACCAGCAGACACTTTATCAGCAGGAGCTTTTCCTTTCTCAAGCTTTATACTGAGATCTTCATATGTCTTACGGATTTCTCCATTAATAAAGACTTCTTCGCCTGAAATTTCCTTAGACTTAACAAGAATATCGTTACCAAGTTGTCCTGATTTAGCTATTTGCACATAATTACGCACCTTGCGCTTAAGGCAAACATCTGTAACAAGTCCCATACCAGTTTCAGCATCCACACGGGGGAGATTGCCTGCATCGGGGTCACCATTTGGGTTACCGTCTTGTACATCAAAGATGTAAACGAAATCTATTCTGTTTCTAATTTCTGACATAGTTATTTTCTTTTTTATATTGTTATTACTCTTCTGCTTCTTTATTATCTCTGTGGCATTTCTGATGATAATAGCCAAGAAAAAAACGTCCTTGATCACTCAAATTCAATGTATTTGGAAAATCTTGGATTAATGCTATAATTTCTTTCTTTTGATCATCAAAGAAATTAGCAAGTCCTTTTTTGTCTTTTGCTAATTTGCTATAATGACTATTTGATAGTTTAAGAATGGTTGGAAATACAGCTGATGGGGTAGATGAAGCTGCATTCAAATAACTTGAACGAATAGTATCTTGCTTATTTGCGGCATACTGGAGATTTTCCATTACCGCAAATAACCGTCCGCAAAGATACCCTTGATTTTGATTGTCTTTATCTAACATAATATCGAGTTTTTTATTGTTGTTATTATCATTCAGTCGGTTAAGATAAGCCTTGATGATGGCAGCATGCACAATGTTAACGGATTGTTTTGCACGTATGCGGCAAACGCAAGCTTGAAACAAAGAAACCGGATATGGTAATCCTTGAAAGATGCTTTTCACCACGGCATCAGGAAGACTAGGAGGGCAATTTTCTTTTATGTTCTCTTTCAAACTAACAGCCTTGAGTATTGCGTATAGACTACAATAATTAGGTCTTTTATCTCCACTCGTTATGATTTCCATATCTTCAAAATGCAAGAGAAGTTTACCGGCAAATTCCTTTACTGTAGTCTCATTCCAATACGATATCGCTATTCTTGCCTTGTTAGCGGCAAACATTCCGAGAATATAAAATTTATCATCAGTTTGAATAGGCTTATTTCCATTATATATTGATTTGAATATTTGGGTAATATTTTCAAGTTTGCTATCAGGGTTATCCTTTTCTTCCCACCCAAATAAAGAATACACACTCTCTTCTATTTGCATATTTACTTCGTTTTTCCTTGAAGCCCAAAATGCATAAGTCCTTAAGCCGACAGTAAATTTATTATGAGAGTTATAATCAATCAGTTTTTTTAAAGCAGCAGCAATTGCAAATTCCGCCGACTTAGACATCGGCGCATTATTTCCTTGCTCTTTTCCGTAGGAATCATATCCTTGATTCTTTTGAAAAGACACCAATTTTGTATCACTGAATTTCCCTAATTGGATTTTTGTAAAAGTTTTAACTGGTTGACATTTTTCACCCGTAACTAAACACACACAGATTCTGCTGAAATCAGTTTTGCCCTCATCAGTTTTATAATAAGATAAAACTGATTCTTTCTCAGCTATTATCTGTGTTTCTCCTTGAATGAGAAAAGATATGTTTTTAGTGAAATTCTTCTTTATATTATCCCAGTTATCGGCCTTTTGGAGCAATGACAATACGTCCTTGTTACCAATATAGAAGTTTGCAACAGCTTTTAAATCCTCATCATAGGGATATTGAGAACATAAGTCATTGATGTATTCAAGAAATGCCGAATGGTTTCTAACATTCTTGGCAATTTCTTTTTTATACTCAGCTTCCTTTTCAGGCTTTAATCCCTCGTCATTTATATGTATAGTAGCATTACTAATGCCTAAAACATAAGAAAAATTATCCCATAAATGATTAGGCAAACTTTTTGTGCCTGTACGACCATTGGTTTTAGCTACAAGTTTCTTAACAGGATTATCCTCTATTCTACACAGATTTCCATCTTTATCAATAACAATTATAAAACCAATCTCTTTGTATTCCAGCCCCAAAGGAGCTACATTATCCCCACTTCGATGGTAATAATCATACAATGCCTTCAATATCATCTCAGTACCTCCTCACTATCTTTACTTGGTACAACAATCACACCTTGTTTCATTCTAGCACGATAAAACATGGCATCCGGTTTCTGGGCATTCCCCTCAAAATCCATATCATAAAGCATAATGCCCAAATCTCTGTCTTCAAACAAAGGCGGCTCAAGATAATCCGTATTATCAATGTATTTCCAATTTGCGGCAAATTCGCGGCAACCCAAATAAGGCTGCGTAAAGCATTGCCCTTGCAATGCTCTGCGTTCAAACATCTGATAATACTTCATGGGATTCTCATCATTACTTGGCTGATGTTTGGCAAAAGCCTCCTTCGGACGATCTTTTACTGGGATAAATATCAATTTGGCATAAATGCGATAACGCACATCTTGCAAAAGCAAAGAGTTCTTCTGTTGGCGTGTCTTTCCATCGTCTATATAAATTGGTTTCATACTGGAATTTACCACTGCTCCCACTTCATTTCGCCTGATGGTAGTCCACTTAATGGGATTAAGCACTTCAATCTTCGTCACCTGCCAACGCATGGCATAGCGTTTGAAAAGTATAGCCTCAAAGACAGCACGTGCTGCCGATGGTGTAATGACATCGTAGCTCACTCGTTCTACTTTCAGTTCCGGGCGAGTAAAACAAGCCCAGTCACCCCATATCTCCAAACAATATTCTTTATCTGTATATTCCATATTATTCATTACTTTCGTTATTTTGCTATAAATCTTCCGATTCCGTCTTGTCTTTATATCATTAATATCTCTTCCATCCAATGGTTTTCAAGTTTAAGCCCTATAGCATTATCATACTGCGCCCTGTCGGCCAACACATATATACCTTCCAATATTTCTTCAACAGCACCATATTTAATCAATTGACTGAAATTCGAGCGATGAACACCTACAGTAAACTTGGCCAGTTGTTTCATTAATGAATATGTACAACCCGACTTTTTCAAATTCTCCACAAGTCCCATACTGTTTTCCCAATTCACTATGACATTCATACCATCATCATCAATCAGCCTAAACTCTTTTGAGGCTGTTTCAAAACATAACTCGTCAAGTTTATAAAGATAATGTTTCATATCCTTTTTATCAAACGTATCCTTCCTGAAATAAAGCTGTTGAAAATACTTTTCCATTGTGGAAGGAGCAAACCAATCGCTATCAGTAGGTAAGTTCAGTCGTGCATTGTTGGCTGCTGCCATTGAACCAAAGAGTATGCGCTTCTCTGCAGAAAGGCTGAATACAAATGTGTGACCAATCCTATTTTTCCCTTCACGGTTACATCTTCCCGCCGCTTGCAATACAGAATCAAGTCCTGCCTCTTGACGAAATACAACTGGAAAATCTATATCTACACCCGCTTCTACGAGTTGGGTTGCTATTACTCTTACAATTGGATGTGCTTCATCCTTTAACAAAGCTTTTATCTTACATATCGTTTCACTAATATGGGCAGGGCACATCATTCTTGATAAATGAATTTTCACTCCTTCGTCAGGCAAGCGATTATACAATTCCTTGGCATCCTTACGGGTGTTCACAATACAGAGTACCTTATCATGTTCAGACACCTTTGCCGCTATTTCATCATATGTTTTCCCCGTGTTATCTATTTCCAATTTCACACGACGGAGCTTGTCATGTAACGCAAATTCAGTCGGAATAATTTCCATGATATGTTCTATTCCCTTAAATCCGACTTTAGGATTTGCGCCTTCTATCAAACCGCTAAGCACCGGCTGACTCGCTGTTGTAAACAATATAGATACTCCAAACATTTTTTGATATGCCTTCATCGCATCGACTATCGGTTGCAAAAAGTCGGTCGGCAATGTCTGAACCTCGTCTAAGATAATAACTGAATTCACGATATTGTGCAACTTACGGCATTCGGACGGTCTATTGCTAAACATAGATTCAAAAAGTTGCACGTTGGTAGTGACAATAATGGGATAATCCCAATTTTCAGTGGCCAGCTTCGCTTTTTCGCGTACTTCCTCATTTTTAATATCATCCGGATTGAAGTTACTGTGATGTTCCAATACATTCTCTTCACCGAAGATTTTCTTCAGGAGACCTGCCGTCTGTACAATGATGCTAGTATATGGAATGGCAATGATGATACGATTCATGGCATGATTTGCAGCATGCTTCATGGCCCATAACAAAGACGAAAGCGTCTTGCCGCCTCCCGTTGGTACCGTAAGGCTGTAGAAACCTTTTTCACCTAAAGATGTTTTGCTGCATTGTTCTTGTACTTTCCTACGAATACGATTTACTTCCGTATCAACTGCATCCAACTGCAATTTTTGCAAATGCGCTTCCAATTTCGGTAACAAATCGACAACCGTAGACGAGCACTTCCTTTTCTGCCATGACTCTAGATTCATAAATTGCTCCGTGTCGAGTCGGTCAGCATCGACAAGACAAGAAAAAAGCATACGAGACAGGTGATGAAAGTGTTTCCGGTCTACCTTAAATTTAGAAAAAGGTGATTCAAGAAATTCTTTATACAAGAAGGGTATATCTATATTTATATTATCCTTGTCTATTTCTTCAGGCAACGGTTTTTCCTGCAAGATATTTTCTGCTTCCACATAATCATACAGTCCTGTATGGTGGGAAATTATTTGATTGGCAAGAAGATTGAGAACATCTTTCCCCATGAAATCCTTTGCCAGTATTCCACCCACAAAAGCATGAGCGTGATCATTATAATGCTTTTTATCATCCGTGGACAAACCGTTTACTTTACGTATGTATTGTTGGAACGCTGCACGTTCTTTACCTTTGTCATGAAGCAGACCAAGTGCATATCCCCAAGAAGGGAGTTCAAACCTTTTGGCAAAAGAGGCAGCTATTTTTGCTACTCCTTTTTGGTGCTCATCATTTGACTGTATCACCCATTGTCCATTCTCTTTATTTTGATACAAATGAGAGATTAATTGTCTTTCTGCTATCATATAATAAAATTGGCTCAGTTGTAATTCTTGGGGGATTAACATTTGTTAATTTCTCTTTATGCATA
>OMGF01001544.1_pt1 | contig 13843 bp, 10 predicted proteins | sample 1645861 | NCBI WGS metagenome assembly OMGF01 (sample SAMN05578586, study PRJEB25193) | human gut metagenome | biome: Human Microbiome; feature: human-associated habitat; material: feces | host: Homo sapiens | place: USA:Birmingham
TTTCCCTACACGACGCTCTTCCGATCTTCTCCCCCGCCAGCAGCACCAGTGCCGCCAGGTTCGGCACCGCCATCAGTCCATTAAAGATGTCCGAGACCTCCCACACCGTCTCCATCGCCCCGAGGCACCCGAAGAACGCCGCCAGAAGATATCCCACCGTGTAGACTGCCGGGATCTTTCCCGAGATCTTCCCGCCAAGATACTCCGCCGCCTGCCGCCCCATATAGTACCAGGCGATGATCGTGGAGAACGCGAACAGCACCACGCAGACCGCCACCGCATACCCGCCGGGGCTCCCAAGCGCTGTAAAAAAACAGAGGCTTGTGAGCGATGCTCCGTTCTCCGCCCCGAACTCTGAGGCCGTCCCGCTGCCCGCCACGCAGAGGATCACAAGCGCTGTCAGCGTACAGCTCACGATGGTATCAAAAAATACCTCAAAGATCGCCCACTGCCCCTGAAGCTCCTCCGATGCCATCTCCGCGCTCCCGTTTAACACTGCAAGACTCCCGAGCCCCGCCTCATTGGAAAACACACCTCTGGCGATCCCATAGCTGACGCATCGGGAGATCCCGTACCCCGCGACTCCGCCAGCGGCGCTGCGGAAGGAAAAAGCATCCGCCAGGATTCCCAGGATCACTCCCGGCACATTCCCGGCATACAGAATGATCACTGCCAGCGCTGCTGCCGTATAAAGCCCCGCAGACAATGGAACAAGCCGCTCCGCCGCGAGAAAGATCCGCCGTCCGCCGCCTGCCAGCACGATGCCCGCAAGGATCACAAGGATCACCCCCACGGCTGCCTCCGGAATCCCGTAAACATAGGACACCGTCTCCGAGATCGCGTTTGCCTGCACCATGCTTCCCATGCCGAAAGCCGCCGGAATACAGAAAAATCCGTAGAGGACCGCCGCCCTGGGACATCCCAGCCGCTTTTCCAGATAGATCATCGGTCCCGCCATCCAACCGCCGTTCCGGCCTTTTTCCCGATAACGGATGCCGAGGACCGTCTCCCCGTAAGCCGTCGCCATCCCGAGAAATGCCGACACCCACATCCAGAACACAGCACCGGGTCCTCCGGCGATCACAGCCGCCGCCACCCCCGTGATATTCCCGGTTCCGATGGTAGCCGCCAGCGCCGTACATGCCGACCGGAACGATTCCCGGTGGTTCTTCCGATCCCGTAAAAGATTCCCGATGGTCGCATCCCACCAGCGCGGGATCTTCCTGAGCTGAAAGAACCGGATCCGCACACTGTATACGGTCCCCACCATCAAAAACAGTACCGGTGTCCATGGTCCCCAGACAATATCATGGATCTCCCCAATCATATTCATTCCATATCACGCCCTGCAGCCTGACGGCCTCATTTTCTATCCCGCCGCGCATTACCGCCGCCCGCCGCGTTTTTACCTTTTCTATTTCTTACTACGTTTTATTCCCATTTCCACACATCTATGCTATAATAAACACTGTGTCTGCCCATGGCAGCTTTTATTTGCACAAGCAGAAAGCCAAAGTCCGCGCCGGAGCAGGACCTTGGCATTTTCTTTCAAAGGAGATGATTCTTGTGCCGGGATTTACGACCCACTACCTGTTCGGTGTGAAAGCCTACAATGACCTGCCGAACAACTATTTAAAACATGTGATATCCAAATACCGCTGGCTCTACCAGCTTGGTCTCCAGGGACCTGATATCTTCTTTTATAATGTCCCGATCCTCCGTCACAGGGACTACCGCAACGTCGGCTCCCATATGCATGAGTATCAGGTAAACGACTTTTTTAAGAACAGCCTCTTAGAGCTCACCGAGATCCACTCGAGACAGCAGAAAGAGGAGGCGGCGGCATTCCTCGCAGGATTCATGTGCCACTATATCTCTGATTCGATCTGCCACCCCTTCGTCTACGGGCGGATCAAGTACCGCACCGATAAGAAAAAGACCGAGTGTCATGGACTCCATGCCGCCCTGGAAAACGATATCGACGCGATCCTGCTCTGGAAATTCAAGCACAAAAAGCCATCCGAATTCAATCAGGCAGCTTCGCTCTGCTTAAATGGTCAGGAAAGCCAGTTTATCTCACGATACCTGAGCCGGTGCATCAACCGCACTTACTACCAGATCACGGAAAAAAATAATTTTCAGGTCACAGACGGAATGGTTGCCCGCTCGATCTTCGCGATCCGCTTCGGAAGCCGGATCCTGTCCGATCCCGAGGGACATAAGACCCATGTGATCGGTTCTCTGGAATCAATCTTCCTAAAGCATCCGATCGCTTCTAAAAAGCTTGTGACGGATAAGCTTTCCGCCCAGGTCCGCGATATCCTGAACCTGGACCATGAGGTCTGGACGAATCCATGGGATAATTCCATCGCCTCGACGACGTCATTCCCAGATCTGTACCATCAGACCTTGAAGAAATGCAATGCAGTCTACTATTACCTCAATGCGTTCCTGATCGCGAATGTCCCATCCGGGCCGCCGGATATGTCCGCGCTGTTGGCAGAGCTTGGAAACTATTCCTACCACAGCGGGCTTGATGTGGGATGACCTGCATCATCTGATGCCAGACACGGATCCCGGGAGGCTTCGCTTTCCGGGGCATATCGCTTAAAACGGATGATTTCTGCCCTGTGCTGCAGAATTATCATATACTATCATAGCTGTTTCACTTTTTAAACAGCTGCCATCTATCAACTTCCGCTCTGTCTGTATGAGAGACAGCCGGATCCATTCCGTCAGATTTCACTACGGGGACAGGCAGACGGCAGAAATGGAAAAGGAGAATTACATTATGAAACCATTGATCTTACTGACCGGAGGAACCGGCGCAGCAGCCAACGGAACACCGACATGGGCATTAAACCAGAACTATGCTGAGAATATCCGCCGCGCAGGCGGCATCCCGATCCTTGCAGTCAGCAACGACTGTGCTGAGGAGTACGCGGATCTCGCTGACGGACTTCTCTTAAGCGGCGGTAAAGACGTTGAACCAAAGCTCTACGGTCAGGAAAAGATGTTTGACTTCGTCATCACAGACCCACAGCGCGACGATCTGGAATACAAGATCATCAAGGCCTTCGTTGACCGCAGGAAACCGATCTGGGGCATCTGCCGCGGAATCCAGATCTTAAACGTATACTTCGGCGGTACTCTCACCCAGGATATCCCGACACAGCTCGGCGGTGATCACTCCAAGGGTGTCTGCCATCAGGTGACGCTCAAGAAAGATTCCATCTTAGGAAACCTTTACGGCGAGTCCATGGAAGTAAACAGCTACCACCACCAGGCCCTCGACAAGCTCGGCGAAGGTCTTGAGGCCATCGCATGGGGCGAGTCCAACGGACACACCTTCACAGAGGCTGTGCAGCACGAGACTCTTCCGATCTGGTCCGTACAGTGGCACCCGGAGCGCATGACCGGCCCGGTTACAAACCCGAAGGAATGTGCCGACTCTCTTCCGATGTTTGAGTACTTCGTGAAGCAGTGTGCAAAATAAGCCGCGTCAATAAACGCAGGTCTGAAAATCAAAACTGAATCCATACTATAAACGCCGCATTTATTCTGCCGTTAAGAATAGTGCGGCGTTTGTTACTGTTCAGCAGGTCTGTGCAGACCATAAGAAAATATGACAACAAAAAATGGCAGGACGCTTTCTGAATCACATTGAAAAGCATTCTGCCATTATATTGTCTTAATTATTTATTCTGTTAAAATTGTTCCAACTAATTACTTGGAAGCCTTTGTCTCGTCAAGCTTCTTCGGTGAATCGTCTGCAACGTCCTCCGGACCTTCTGCAACAGCCTCAGTGCTCTTGAGGTCGATCTTCTCGCCAGCCTTGTAGCTCTTATCTACAAGTGCCTTTCCTCCCTCAGTAACAACTTTTACATCAAGGGAGAACTGGTTCCAGAGTGTTCCGAAGGAATCCGCGCTGGAATTCTCAAGATCCATGCTCTGTGCAGCGATGATATCGTTGAACTGCTTAACCATTGTCACAGCATATTCCATAGCGTCATCGTTTGTTGTGTCGTTCTTTACTGTCCATGTGAGACCGATGTTTAATGCGGACTCATCATAAGTGAACTCCATCTTTACAGACTGCGGGAATGCAGATGTGTCGTTGAACAGTCCGTCGCACTCGCTCTGTGCCTGCTCCCAGTCGTACATCGTCGTCTCTACAGTCTCATCCTCTACAAGGAAGTTCTGGTCTCTCGGAAGTGTCTCGTCGTCGTCATCCGTCTCCATTTTTGCCGGATCGACTTCTTCACTTCCGGATACCGGTGCATCTGTTGAAATGCTGCTCTTTGTACATCCGCCAAGGGCAAGAACTACTAAAGACAGCACAGCCATTCTCTTTAATAATTTCATGATAAAATTCCTCCTCTGAATTCAACGGATCTCCCATTATGCTAAATAGAATTTTCCGGGAAATCGGCATACTCACGTATTATATACGATTCCCTTTTATTTTTGAAGTCCTTTTCTCAAATTTACACAAATAATTCATGATTTTGTAATGTTTTTCCATTTGTTCCGGTGGGAGTCCGCCGATCACAGCTGAAAAAGTTCCTGCCAGGATCATTTTCCATGCATAGAACCTACCGGACATCCTGTCCATCTGTATCTTTGCTTCGGTTTTTTTTGACATTAGCAGTATCTTTCACGATATACACCGGCCTGTCCTTGATCTCCGCAAACAGGATCGCGATATACTCGCCGATGATCCCCACGATCACAAACAACACGGAAAACATAAACGAGATCAGTACCACGATGGTCGCATAGCCGTTCGGCGCCCCATAGATTTTCCAGGTATAGACGGTATAGATCACCATGATCAGTCCGAAAAGCGCTGTGATCACACCGGAATAGATTCCAAGCTTTAACGGCAGATCAGAAAAGCACAGGATCGTGTTGATGGAAAATTTGAACAGACTCTTTAAGCTGTACTTGCTCTCCCCTGCAAAACGCGGTCTCGCCTCGTACTCGATGGTGGTCTTCTCAAAACCGATGCTCTGGACATAGCCCCGCAGGAAGCGGACCTTCTCCCGGTAGTTGTTCCTGAGAACCTCCGCCGCGTTTTTGCTCACCGCAAAAAAGTCCGAGGCGTTGGCCTCAAACTTCACATCGGAGAGATGGTTGATCAGCTTGTAGAACGCCGCGGATGTGACATTCTTCACCAGCCCCGCCGTCTTATTCCTCGTGCGGACCATGCTGATCACTTCATATCCCTCGTCAAATTTTTCCACGATCTCCGGCAGGCACTCCGGCGGATGCTGCAGATCCGCGTCCATGCAGACGATACCGTCACCGCCCGCATAGTCCAGCCCTGCGATCATCGCCGCCTCATGCCCGAAGTTCCTGGAAAAATTGACGATCTTCACTTTTTCGTCCGACGCCGCGAACTCATTTAGGATCGAAAGGGACTGATCCCTGCTGCCGTCGTTCACGAACAGGAACTCATAGTCCCAGTTTCCCGGCAGCCTTTTCAGGATCTTCCCTGCCTCTGCATAGAATTCTCTTAGCGCCAGCTCCTCGTTGTATACCGATACAACGATCGAAAGCAGTTTAGTCATAAATTTTGATCTCCATATCGGAATGTTCCGGAATCTGTTTTTCCTTCGGCGGAAGCTTCATGTAGTCGCCGTAAAGCTGCGTCAGAAGCTCATCCCAGCCGGCCGGAGCGTAGAACCTTGTGTCCTCAAAAGGCATCTCAACGACCTCATCGTCCCACTCTCTCTTCATCTCCACATAGAACCAGTTCGGCGCGTAACCCGTGTAGAAATATAACGGGCGCTCTTTCCTGCTGTCCATATGGCAGAGGGCATTCCACAGCTTCCAGATCACCGGGAATGGGATCAGCTTTCCGATGGTCGCGAGAACTGCCACAAAAAGCTTCATAACGCCCTTGTAATCGCTGTAATCGATCTCATACCGGTGTCCCAGGGCAAATCCGTAGAGAACGCAGTGGGAGAGCTTTGTGAGCTTCTTCGCGAGCTTTCCCTCCGGAAGTCCGTCCACGATGAACAGGTCCACGTTCAGGCGGCTGATCTTATCGTCATAGAACTCCATCTTTCCGGAGTCCTCGAACTTCTGGCTCTTATTGTATGTCACACGGGAGATAAAGTCGTAGAACGCCTTTCCGCCATGGTACTCGTTCGGCTCCACAAAGGACATGTCCTCCGGCAGCTCCCGTCTTACGACCTTCGCGAACATCTCGTAGTTCTTTCTCGTGAACATGACGTCCACATCGTCATCCCACGGGATGAAGCCGCCGTGGCGCACCGCGCCCAAAAGCGTGCCGGAATCCAGTGCGTACTTGATCTTGTACTTTCTGCAGATCCGGTCGATCTCCTTTAAAAGCTTTAAGTTGACCTCATGGACTTTCGTCAGGTCAAAGGATTTTTCTCCGCTCACTGTAACAGCCCCTCTTTAATCACTTTTGCCATATAGTCGATCTTTTCGTCTGTCATTCCCGGATAAACGCCAACCCAGAAGGTGTCGCTCATGATCCGGTCCGTATTTTCCAGGGTTCCTACTACGCGGTAGCCCTTTTTCTCTGCTCTCATCTCGTCGAAGCACGGATGCTTGATGAGGTTTCCGGCAAACAGCATTCTCGTCTGGATGCCTTTGCTCTCGATGTACTGGACGAGTTTATTTCTGTCAGTTCCCTCTTTACATGTGATCAGGAAGCCAAACCAGCTTGGTCTGGAATTCTCAGCCGGTACCGGAAGGATCAGACGGTCCTCTGTCTCAGCGAGAGCTGCTCTCAGGCGGTCGAAGTTGTGGCGTCTGCGCTCCACGAAGGTCGGGAATTTCTCGAGCTGGGCACATCCGATGGCTGCCTGGAGGTCTGTGGCTTTCAGGTTATATCCGAAATGGGAATATACATATTTGTGGTCATAGCCAAGCGGAAGCTCACCATACTGTCTGTCAAAGCGGTGTCCGCAGAGGTTGTCATGTCCGGACGGGCAGACACAGTCACGGCCCCAGTCGCGGAAGGAACGGATGATCTTGTTTAACAGCGGATTGTCCGTGTAAACGGCTCCGCCCTCACCCATGGTCATGTGGTGCGGCGGATAGAAGCTGGAGGTTCCGATATCACCTACGGTTCCGGTGAATTTCTCCTCACCGTTGATGGTGTATCTGGAGCCTAACGCGTCGCAGTTGTCCTCAACGAGCCACAGGTTATGTTTCTCACAGAATTCCTTCACTGCCTTTAAATCGAACGGGTTTCCGAGTGTATGGGCGATCATGACTGCCTTTGTCTTATCGGAAAGTGCCGCCTCTAACTTTGTGACATCGATATTGTACTGCGGGATCGTCACGTCAACGAACACCGGGACAGCGCCATACTGGATCGCCGGAGTTACGGTGGTCGGGAAACCTGCCGCAACAGTGATGATCTCGTCCCCGCGCTTTACACGACGCTCGCCGAGAAGCGGGGATGTAAGTGTCATGAATGCGATCAGATTTGCGGAGGAACCGGAGTTTACGAGGGCGCAGTAGCGCACATGAAGGTACTCCGCGAGCTTCTTCTCGAACTCATCCGTGTAACGTCCGGATGTAAGCCAGAACTCCAGGGAGCTGTCCACAAGGTTTACCATCTCCCTGCTGTCGTACACACGGGACGCGTACGGAATACGGTCTCCCTCATGGAATTCCTTTTTCTGGTTATGGAATTTATCGGCATATTCGGCTACGAGGTCAAGGATCTCTTTTCTTGCCTCCGCCTCTGTCTTGTTTTCAAACATAACTTTTTCCTTTCCTGATGATACAGCAGACCAATTTCTGAACTCGTTCCTGCTGTATACAATGTTTCATTTGCCGGGAAGTTTCTGCACGCACCTCCAGGTTTCCTGTCTTTTTCAAATAGTGGATTATTTTCTTCTGTTCTACTGGAACATCTTCTTGATCTGTCTGTCCATGACAGCCACAACATCGCCGTTCTTCTCATACTCCTGGCACCACTCAACAGTGAGTCCGATGGCTTCCTTCACGCCATAACGCGGATGCCATCCAAATGTGGTCTTCAACTTGGAGCAGTCGAGTTTTAAGAAGTTTGCCTCGTGAGGACCTCCGTCGCTCTTGTTTTCCCAGGAAAGTCCATTTCCCCAGGCGCTGCAGAACATGTCCACAAGCTCACCCGTGGTCACGCAGTCCTTGTCATCCGGTCCCACGTTGTAGTATCCGGCGTATTTTCCGTCCTCATACTGGGCCTTCGCAACCATGAGATATGCCGCTAACGGCTCCAGCACATGCTGGTACGGGCGGGTAGAATGCGGATTGCGGACAACGATCGGCTTTTTCGCCATCGCCGCGCGGACGCAGTCCGGAACGATACGGTCATTCGCGAAGTCGCCGCCGCCGATGACATTTCCCGCACGGCAGGTTGAGATCGCGCAGTGTCCGTCCGCAAAGAAGGACTTCCTGTAGCTGTGTGTCACAAGCTCAGAACATGATTTGCTGTTGGAATACGGATCATAGCCGTCCAGGCGGTCCACCTCGCGGTAGCCGTACTCCCACTCCCTGTTCTCGTAGACCTTATCCGTCGTCACGTTTAAGAAGGACTTCACGCACGGATTCAGGCGGACACACTCCAAAATATTGACGGTGCCAATGACGTTCGTCTCGTAGGTGTAGACCGGATCCTTATAGGAGTCCCGCACGATAGGCTGTGCCGCCAGATGTAAGACGATCTCCGGTTTTGTATCCTCGAATACCTGCTTTAAATGGGCGAGGTCCCTGATGTCACCGATGACAGAATTCATCTTACTCTCAAGACCTGCCATGTTGAACAGTGCCGGGTCTGTCGGCGGGTTTAAGGAATATCCTGTGACCTCCGCCCCCGCGTTTACAAGGATCCTGGAAAGCCAGGTTCCCTTAAAGCCGGTATGTCCGGTTACGAGGACCTTCTTTCCTTTATAAAAGTTAAATACTTCTTCCAAATTCATTTTCGTATCTCCATTTACGGATTTTTGTTCTCCGCGCAGCCGTTTTCTGCGATCCTCACAGCGGCTTCCGGAAAGCAGGCGTGTGAACCTATTCCCAGATCTTCCACGGCGCGTTTCCTGACTGCCACATCGCCTCTAACTGCTGTTTCTCGCGCTGGGTATCCATGCACTTCCAGAATCCCTCGTGGCGGTATGCCATGAGCTCGCCGTCCTTTGCGAGGTTTCTTAACGGTGCCTGCTCGAATACGGTGGAATCGCCCTCAATGTAGTCGAATACGCCCGGATTTAATACCATGTAACCGCCGTTGATCAGGCTGCCGTCATCGTCATTCTTCTCGCGGAAGGAATTGATCTTTCCGTTATCCTCGAGGTCGAGGACACCGAAGCGCTGTCCGATATTGACTGCCGTGATGGTTGCGAGCTTTCCATGGCTTCTGTGGAACTCTTCCAGTGCCTTTAAGTCGATGTTTGCGAGACCGTCGCCGTAGGTCAGCATAAACGGCTCATTTCCCACATAATCTTTGATCCTCTTTACGCGTCCGCCGGTCATGGTGTTGAGTCCTGTGTCGATCAGAGTCACCTTCCACGGCTCCGCATAGTTGTTGTGGACCTTCATGCTGTTGTTCGCAAGATCGAAGGTCACATCAGATGTGTGAAGGAAGTAATCCGCAAAGAACTCCTTTACCACATACTGTTTGTATCCCAGACAGATAATAAATTCGTTATACCCGAACTGGGAATAATATTTCATGATATGCCACATGATCGGCTTCTCACCGATCTCGATCATCGGCTTTGGTTTTAAATGACTCTCCTCGCTGATCCTTGTTCCGAATCCTCCTGCCAGGATTACTACTTTCATAGGTTTACCTCCATATATTCCAACCGTTTTCTTTGAGGACCGTAAGTGCTTCTCGGCATCCCGGTTTGTGATACTCCAGCGCGTCCTCCAGTGTTTTGTCTGACTCGTTTTCAAAATTTAATAAGATCTGTTTTACCTCGTCCCGGTTATGTTCTTTCCGGTACTTTCCGAAGCGGAATTCCTCCGCCGTCGTCATCACGTTTCCGATGAGGAACATGGCGGCGAGGGCGATCGATAATCTCTTTACCAGCTTTGGCAAAGGATCCTTTTCAGTCCTGCTGATATGCTGTGCCCCTTTCGGCTCTGTGCCTCTGCTTTCCCTGCATTCTTCCTTTTTACAGAATCCGCACTTCGCAGCCAGAGCGAACGTAAGAAAGATTCCGATCACACCGATCTGATACTGCAGCGCATACCGGGAACTCATCCCATACTTGTCATTCGGCATAAAGATATACCGGCTCACAAGCACCATCAGGTGGTTCATACCACCGCCTGCCAGGAGCATCAGCGGCAGGATCGTCTGTTCCTCGATCCGGTAATAAAAATTCATCCACAGCGCAAAGAAATACGCAAACAGGACGATCACACCGACCGCGCACCAGACCTTCCCCGGAATCCCTGCAAAGCTCCTGTCAATCAATTCTACTCCAAAAACCATGGAAGTAAAAGACTTAAGAAGAAATTTAATAAAAAATTTCGGATCCTGTCGGAAAGCCGTAAAGAGCGGCACATTTACCGCCCCCGAATACTCGTAAACCGCCTGGGAGTTGCTCCAGAGGTAAATGAGAAACGGAATGACTGCCACTGCGATCAGGGCGATCACGCGGGCGGTTCCGATTCCGGCAAGATCATCTGAAATTACACCGATCACGCCAGCGTTTTCCCTGCCTTTGCCCGATACGTTTTTCCTATCCGTGCTGCTTAAATTCTGTCTGTCGGCCTTTGCCTGATATTTTCCAGATAAACTCTTTGCAATTACAATATCGCGCACGTAAATAAACAGGTACGCCATCACGATCGTCACCGTGTAGATCGCGCAGTACGGTCCCGCCGCCCCTATGGTGATCACAAACGGCAGTACAAAGAGAAGTACAAGCTCCGATTTCTTCGCGTTTCGGAATCCCTTTTCGTACACCTGATCCAGCAGGGCATAATTCCAGAAAAACAATCCGAATGCCAGGAAATGCGCCCATCCGGTTCCGTTGTACAGCATCTCCCACTTATTAAGGCTGAACATGACGATCATCATCGCCGCGTACCAGACCGGGCAGAGTTCCTTTTTCCTGCTGTACCGGCCGATGACCAGGGCGGATAGTCCAAATCCGAGGATGCCCATGATCCGGTCCACAGTGACGCTGTATCCAAAGATCATGACATTCAGTCCGCGCTCTAAGAAGTTCACCGGAATTCTTGTGAGCAGATCCGCCACAAAAAACTTATCCGGGTTCCACACGTCCGGCAGATAGGAATTGATGAGCCGGATATAATCGGAATACACCATGTCAATGGCGGAGCGCCTGATATATGCCAGATAAAAAATCATCCCCAGAACTGGAAGTCCGATATAGACATAGCTTTTCTTATTCTTCATGATCTCCTCCGCCTGCTGCGGTTCTTCCTACGTTATTTCCTGCATGTTCCGCTGCCGGTCTTCTTTTCGGTCTGCGGCGGCGTCTCGCTGTCGGATCTGCTGCGCCTTCATTCTGTGTCTGCCTTGCTGCAATATTCCCCTGCGTCCGCTTTTCCGCTTCTCCACTCTTCCGCTTCAATTGCGGTGCTGTGTTCTTCTTTGACTTTTCTGACTTCACTGTCTCTTTCTTATCAGTTCCCGCTGTCCATCCGCCGGTTGGCTGACTGAGTGTCACGATCCTCATGGAAGTCTGGGGCTGTACCTGGCGCGGTTGGCGATCTGTCTCTTTCCCATGACACACAGTGCGTTTTTCTGTCGGCTTTACCGTTTTTTCTGTCGGCTCTGCTATTTTTTCTGTCGGCTTTGCTGCCTTACTCTGCGGTGCAGTCTCGCGAACCATTCCTGCTGCCTCAGCCTGCTCTCTGGCCGCTTTCGCGCGCTTTCTTCTCTGACGCCTCTTTGCGGAAGAACTCAGCTTCTCCGGCTGGGCATTCTCTGCGGTCTTCTCTACAATCTTTACTTCCCTGCTCTGCTGGGCTTTATTGACCGCTGTTTTTACTTCTCTCTTCTGCTGAGTTCTCTCCGACGTCTCATTCTTTCCAGCTGACTTCCCATTGCTTTCGTTCTGCGGCTTTCTCAATGTCTGCTGATTCTCAGTGCTTTTCTGTTCCGCCGTTTTCTTTCCCTCAGTCTTCTGAACCACTCTCTGATTGCCGCTTACCTTTGCGTCCTGCCTCGCGTTCCCGCCACTGGTCTGCTTTCCGCCTTCACGCTTCCGGGCATGTCCCTGTCCGCTGTTCTTCGCCTGGCTTTTTCCTGCCTGACTCTGTCCTCCACTCTTTGACTGCCCCTGTCCGCGTCCTTTCATCTGTGCCCCGGACGTCTTCTTCACGCTCGCCCCATGGCACCCCGTCTGGCTCTTTTTAACCGCCGGTCCTCTCTGTTTCCGCCGGTTTGCATGGTGGTCAGCGACGATCCGCAGAACATCTTCCATATAATTGTACTGATTCCAGGCATCTTCCTTAGAAACATAGTTCTCATGAACCGCCTTGTTTCCGATCACGCGGATCTCGTTCAGTTCCCACTTTCCGACCCGGTCCAGATACCCATTCTCGTCGAGCCACCATCCAAACTGCTGGAATGTCATGACTCTCTGGCGTTTTCTCCCGTTCATCCGGTAAGTTTCGCGCTGTCCTCTTCCATCCGGACCGCTCTTGGCGTTCGCCATCGCCTGGGCAGAATTGTCGAGCTCGATCCCATTAAATTCCGCCACCAGCTTCAGAAACAGTTCCAGATTCTGGCGGCCCTTTACCATAGCCGCATTATACTCCCCGCGCCGCAGCCATTGCTTTTCCTTCTTGAGTTCCCGCTTTACGGGAGCAAGATGGGCAGTCATGTCCCTCTTCCTCAGGAAATACCCGAGTACAAGGAACAGGACCACAGCAACGGCAAAGCCCGCGCACATTGGAGCCCACTGCTGTCCATTCATTCTTCTGATTCTCCTTTTTTACTGTCGCAGCCTTCTCCGGCTGCCCTTTTGCAGAAAATTTCATTCCTGCGTTTTCCCGGCGGTCCGCAAAAATTTCTGCGGACCTGCCTCTTTTACTGGTCTACCACCTTCACGACCATCGCCAGATTTTCCTCCCCGCGGTGTTCCTTCGCCCCTTTCACATAGAAGTTGCAGGAAAATTCCACGGTAAATCTCTGATACGGCGCAGCCGGGATCTCGTAGTACATCGTGTTGTCCGTAAATACAAGATCAGCCATCTGCCGTCCGTTCACCTTGATCTTACAGGTCTCACCGCCTGTAAGCCTGCCCGGGTAGTAGCACTTTAAGGTCAGCTTGCTGCTCTCCCCGTTTGTCAGAACGATCTTCGCGTGCTCATCGATCCATCCGTCCGAATAGCTGCCGAAAGGCGTGTCGAACCTCTGCCTCTTCACGATCTCCGTCACATCGTTGTATGCGTTGTGCTCCGGATCCTCACACAGGAGCACCATGTCATCCGTGATCTCCTTGAGATCCATGTCACTGTCGATAAACTGGAGCTTCGGAACATTTGTTTTATCTTTTGCATATACTTTCAGGAATGTTTCAGCATTAAAATCACTGATCTCAAAATCCTTCCCGATGATGTAGATCTCCTTGTCGAAGATATCGTCCCCGTATGTTCCGTATGTCTTCTCCGCCAGGGAATTATACTGGCTCTGGGGCGCCCACAGATACAGGTTGTCCCAGTTGTCCCGGTAATATGTCTCCACCGGGAAGATCAGGCAGCCGTACAACAGCACCAGGATCCCCGCCTTCCCCATCACCCGTGACAGGTAGGCAAAGAACAGAAGCGCCGCCGCGTAAAGAGTGCGCAGAAGTACATCTTTATCCTTGCTGCGGCATACACCACT
>OMGF01001549.1_pt1 | contig 13790 bp, 10 predicted proteins | sample 1645861 | NCBI WGS metagenome assembly OMGF01 (sample SAMN05578586, study PRJEB25193) | human gut metagenome | biome: Human Microbiome; feature: human-associated habitat; material: feces | host: Homo sapiens | place: USA:Birmingham
TAAGGTTTCGCGTTTGAAAAGGGATGGAATTGGTCAAACCAATAAAACTTTGCGGGAGCGGGGAAGTTGAGCGCAAGTTTCTCTTGACAGGGGGCGGAACAGTGTGTTACCGTCTTTGCATACCTAAAATATGATGAAGGGAACAAGTAGCCCGCTTCGCTCCGCTTTCAGAGAATTGCCGGTTGGTGCAAGGCAACAAGCGTCGGATCTGGTGAAATCATCCTGGAGTAGCCTGCTGAAAGAGAACTCTCTGATAGGCAGTGCCGGGCGCACCCGTTACCGTGCAGGGCCTGTTGGGGCCTGCTGAGATGGCGGCGGAAGGATCTTCCACCGTTAACAAGAGTGGTACCGCGAAGGTGTTTCAAAAGCCTTTGCCTCTTGCTTGCAAGAGGCAAAGGCTTTTTTCTTTCACTTCGGCCGTTCTGTTCAGGGCCCATCGGCAAAACCATTCCCACCCACATCGTCAAGAAACAGAAAAGGAGAACACGAACATGGCAATCAAAAAGTATTACGACACTGACTGCAACCTGGGCCTGCTGGACGGCAAGACCGTGGCCGTGATCGGCTTCGGCTCTCAGGGCCATGCCCATTCTGAGAACCTGGCCGAGAGCGGTGTCAACGTGGTGGTGGGCCTGCGGAAGGGCTCCTCCCACTGGGCCAAGGCGGAGGAGTTCGCCGCCACCTGTCCCAATTTCCGCGTGATGGAAGTGGAGGAGGCCGCCAAGGCCGGCGACATCGTGATGATGCTGGTGCCTGACGAGCTGTGCGCCGACATCTACAACAAGCAGATCGCCCCGTACATGACCGAGGGCAAGACCCTGGCCTTCGCCCACGGATTCAATATCCACTTCAAGACCATCGTGCCCCCCGCCAACGTGGACGTGATCATGGTGGCTCCCAAGGGCCCCGGCCACACGGTCCGCAGCCAGTACCTGGAGGGCAAGGGCGTGCCCAGCCTGATCTGCGTGGAGCAGAACTTCACCGGCAAGGCCAAAGAAGTGGCTCTGGCCTATGCCTCCGGCATCGGCGCCGGCCGCGCCGGCATCCTGGAGACCACCTTCAAGGAGGAGACCGAGACCGACCTGTTCGGCGAGCAGGCCGTTCTATGCGGCGGCGTCTGCGGCTTGATCCAGGCCGGCTTCGAGACCCTGGTGGAGGCCGGCTACGAGCCGGAGATGGCCTACTTCGAGACCTGCCACGAGATGAAGCTCATCATCGACCTCATCAACGAGGGCGGCTTCGGCAAGATGAGCTACTCCATCTCCAACACCGCTGAGTACGGCGACTACCGCACCCGCAGCCGCCTGATTACCGAGGACACCCGCAAGGAGATGCGGCAGATCCTCAAGGAGATCCAGGACGGTACCTTCGCCTCCGAATTCCTGGCGGAGATGAACCCCAACGGAGGCCGCAAGACCCACTTCCTGGCCATGCGCCGCATGGCGGCCGAGCACCCCATCGAGAAGGTGGGCGCCCAGCTGCGCAGCATGATGAGCTGGCTGAAAAAGTAAGAGGACCCAAGGCACCGGCCCGGAGGCGGGAACACCTCCGGGCCGGGTAGAAAAAGGAGGAAAGCAAGACCTATGCGCAGTGATAATGTGACCAAGGGCGCCGAGCGGGCACCCAACCGGAGCCTTTTCTACGCCCTGGGCTACACGCCGGAGGACCTGGAGAAGCCCCTGATCGCTGTGGTCAGCGCCCACAGCGACATCGTTCCCGGACACATGAATTTGGACAAGCTGACCGACGCGGTAAAAAGCGGCATCGAGGCCGCCGGCGGTACCCCCTTCATGGTGCCCGCCATCGGCGTGTGCGACGGCATCGCCATGGGCCATGTGGGCATGAAGTACTCCCTGGCCAGCCGGGAGCTGATCTGCGACAGTGTGGAGACCATGTTCATGGCTCACCAGTTTGACGGCTGTGTGCTGGTGCCCAACTGTGACAAGATCGTCCCCGGCATGGTGATGGCGGCGGTGCGGATGAACGTGCCCGCCGTGGTGTGCAGCGGTGGCCCCATGTTGGCCGGCACCTACGACGGCCAGGAGGTCAGCCTCTCCAAGATGTTCGAGGCTGTGGGCTCCTACAAGGCAGGCATGATCTCCGCCGAGCAGCTGGAGGACTGCACCCAGAACTGCTGTCCCGGCTGCGGCAGCTGCTCCGGCATGTACACCGCCAACTCCATGAACTGCCTGTGCGAGGCCATCGGCATCGGCCTGCCGGGCAACGGCACCATCCCCGCGGTGTACAGCAAGCGGCTGCAGCTGGGCCGCCGGGCCGGCGCCGCCATCATGGAGATGGTCCGCCGGAACATCTGCGCACGGGACATCATCAACGCCCGCAGCATCCGCAACGCCCTGACCTGCGACATGGCCCTGGGCTGCTCCACCAACACGGTGCTGCACCTGCTGGCCATCGCCCAGGAGGCGGGCTGCCCGGTGGACCTGGCCCTGTTCAACGAGATCAGCGAGAAGACCCCCAACCTGTGCCACCTGGCCCCTGCGGGCCCCACCCACATGCCGGACCTGTACGCGGCCGGCGGCATCCCTGCTGTCCAGGCGGAGCTGGCCAAGCGCGGTCTTCTGGATCTGGACTGCCTGACCGTCACCGGCAAGACCGTGGGCGAGAACATCCGAGGGGCCAGAAACCTCAACCACAACGCCATCCGGCCCATCGAGGATCCCTACTCCCCCACCGGCGGACTGCAGATCCTCTGGGGCAATCTGGCCCCCCACGGCTGCGTGGTGAAGCGCAGCGCCGTGGCCCCGGAGATGCTGACCCACACCGGTCCCGCCCGGGTGTTTGACAGCGAGGAGGACGCCATCGCCGCCATCTACGCCGGTAAGATCGTCCCCGGCGACGTGGTGGTGATCCGGTACGAGGGCCCCAAGGGCGGCCCTGGTATGCGGGAGATGCTGAATCCCACTTCCGCTCTCGCGGGCATGGGTCTGGACAAAACCGTGGCCCTTATCACCGACGGCCGGTTCTCCGGCGCCAGCCGGGGCGCGTCCATCGGCCACGTCAGCCCGGAGGCCGCTTCCGGCGGTCCCATCGGCCTGGTGCAGGAGGGCGACGCCATCGCCATCGACATTCCCAATGCCTCCATCATGTTGCAGGTATCTGAGGAAGAGCTGGCCGCCCGGAAGGCCGCCTATGTCCAGCCTGCCCCCAACATCACCACCGGCTGGCTGGGCCGTTACGCCCGGATGGTCACCAGCGCCGACGAGGGCGCGGTCCTCCGCTGAAGGCCTGAGATCGGGAGGAATGCAACATGCACGTACAAGAGATGTACCGGCGGCTGACGGGCCTTGTGGTGTTCCGCCGGCTGCTGCAGGACCCGGTGGTGGCCGCCTGCGGCGAGATGCTCTCCGCCCGGGTGCGGGGGGACAGCGGCGATTTCTCCGCCGCCTGCGCCGGATTTGAAGCCGCCCTCTTCCAGTCCAGTGACAGCTGGTCCTGCTATCTGCGGGAGGCGGTGCTGGAGAGCGAGAACGTCTGCATCCGGGGGCAGGCGGTGGGCAGGAGCTCCGTCCTTCAGGAAAGCCTGCGGCGGGAGCTGGCCTTCTTCGACCAGCTCTCCCAGCTGCAGCTGGAGGACCTGACGGCGAGTCTGCGGGAGCCCCCGGAATTTCTGGTGGGCTGGGTCGTGTCTCCCACCGATATCACCCGGGAATACCTCCGCCGGATGGAGGAGGTGGGGGTGAAGGGCTACGGCATCTTCGCCCGGTACCACGTGTTCACGGTGGAGGAGGGGCAACTGGCGCCGGTGAAGCACCCGGATCCCCAGAGGCTGGAGGAGCTGCCTGGCTATGAGCGGGAGCGGGAGAAGGTCATCGCCAACACCCGGGCCCTGCTGGAGGGAAAGCCCGCCAACAACGTGCTGCTGTATGGTGACGCGGGCACCGGCAAGTCCAGCGCCATCAAGGCCATCGCCAACGCCTTCGCGGACCAGGGGCTGCGGCTGGTGGAGGTCAAGAAGAACCAGCTCTATCAGATCCCGGACCTGATGGACGCCCTGGCGTCCAATCCGCTGAAGTTCATCCTCTTCATCGATGATCTGAGCTTCACCGCCAATGACGACAACTTCGCCGCCCTCAAGGCGATCCTGGAGGGCAGCGTGGGCGGCCGGGCCGGCAACATCGCCGTCTACGCCACCAGCAACCGCCGCCACCTGATTAAGGAGACCCTCACCGACCGGGAGGGCGACGACATCCACGAGAGCGACACCCGCCAGGAGCTGATGAGCCTGTCCGCCCGGTTTGGGCTGACCATCACCTTCGGCAGCCCCGACCGGGAGCGGTATCTCCACATTGTGGAGGAGCTGGCCAAGCAGTACGGGGTGGAGCTGGACCCCAGACAGCTGGCGGTCCGCAGTGAGGCATTCGCGGTCCGCTCCGGCGGACGCAGCGCCCGGGTGGCCAAGCAGTTCATCGAGCTGTGCAAGGCCGGCGTCTTCAGCTGACGCCGCGGCGGGACAGTATCTGATAAAGAGAAAGGGGCAGTTCCCATGACAGCAGTCTATTTACAACTGGCGGCGTATGCCTGTGCAACCACCTTTTCCCCGGGGCCCAACAACATTCTGCTGTTCAGCAGCACCAGCCGGTACGGCATCCGGAAGTGCTGGCCGCTGATTTTTGGGATCTGGGCGGGATTGATCACCGTTATGCTGCTGTGCGGCTTCGGCTGTGCCTGGCTGGGAGAGCTGGTGCCGCAGATTGTCCCCGTGGCCAAGTATGTGGGCGCGGCCTATATCCTCTATCTGGCCTACCGCACGCTGATGCGCAGCCCCGGCGCCAAGAAGGAGGACGGCCCCTCCGGCAAGCCGCTGTCCTATGTGAACGGCTTCCTGCTGCAATTCCTGAACGTCCACATCCTGATGCTGGGGATCGCCGCCTATTCCGGTTACATCCTGCCCCATGGGTATACGGTGCCAGCCGTGCTGTGCTTCTCTGTCATCATGGCTGCCTGCGCCGCCACCGGAAACCTGATCTGGGCCACGCTGGGCGCGCTGCTGTACCCGCTGTACAGCCGGTATTACAAATTTGTCAACGCCGTTATGGCGCTGCTCCTGCTCTGGTGCGCCTGGAAAATCATCTCCGTCTGAGAATACATGGTCCGAACGCCCTCCCAAGCCGGGAGGGCGTTTTTTGTGCGGAACAGGCATGTCCGCACCTCTTTATATTATATAATGTAGGACGGGCGCGCCTGCGGCGACACCCAGGGGAGCGGTTTTTGGGGGATAGAGAGGCTGTGCGGCAGATTTGCGAAAAATTTGCGCAAACTGGACGCCGCCGGGCGCCTGATAAAAAGCCGACGCTGTCAAGTAAATGATTAGCTGATAAAAAATTTTCTGCATATTGTGCAAAAAAGTTCCGCAAAATTGTAATAATAGCTGTTTTTTACGTTAACACGTTGACTGTATAAGCACACCATGTTAAAATCTTCTTACTCCCGCAGTTCAGATCCATTTCTGCCTGAATGTGAGAGGAAACCAATTAAGAAGGAGAAAAGAAGTAAGATGAAAAAGTTTTTTGCACTTCTCCTCGCACTGGTGATGTCCCTGTCTCTGGTGGCCTGCGGCGGCGGAGATACCGCCAACGAAGACACCAGCACCGATGACACTGCTACCGAGGAGAACGGCGGCGATACCGCCACTGCCAGCGATGTGGAGATCGCTGTGGTCCTGAAGACCCTGGCCTCCGAGTACTGGGGCTATGTGAAGGCCGGCTGCGATGCCGCTGCCGCTGACCTGGGCGTTACCGTCAACGTGGTGGGCCCCGGCGCTGAGAGCGAGATCGAGCAGCAGGTTTCTATGATTGAGCAGCAGATCGGCGCAGGCTGCGATGCCATCATCGTCGCTCCCAATGACGCCGGCGCCGCTTCCGGTGCGCTTGCCAGCGCCATCGGCAGCATCCCCGTTCTGTCCGTCGATACCAATGTGGGCATCGAGGGTCAGACCAGCTTCGTGGGCACCTCCAACGTGGACGCCGCGAAGGAAGGCGGCCTGTGGGCCGCTGAACAGGCCGGTGAGGGCGCCAACGCCGTCATCATCTATGGCCAGGAGGGCGACAACACCTCCAATATGCGCCGCGAGGGCTATCAGGCCGCCTGCGACGAGGCCGGCGTCACCGTTCTGGACGCTCTGTCCGGCCAGAACACCACCGACGGCGCCACCAAGACCATGGAGGACCTGCTGAACGCTTATCCCGACCAGATCGACATCGTGCTCTGCCACAATGACGATACCGCTATCGGCGCCATGAACGCCTGCAAGTCCGCCGGCGTGGACGACATGATTATCGTCGGCTTCGACGGCAACGCCTCCGCCGTGGATCTGATCCTGGCCGGCGAGATGGTGAAGGCCACCGTTGCCCAGCAGCCCTATGAGATGGGCTACCAGGCCGTGGAGGCCGCGCTGAAGGCCATCAAGGGCGAGACCGTGGAAGAGGTCATCAACGCTCCCGTCACCGTGGTCACCGCTGAGAACGGCCAGGAGTACCTGGATAGCCTGGCTGCCATGCAGGGCTGATCAGCCTGTGCCCCTCAGATCTCACATCTGAATGAATGGAATATGGCGGCAGTGGTCCTGCCGCCATATTCCCGTTCCGCACCTCCCCGCGGGCGGCGGGGACCGCTGAAATCAGGAAACAGAAACGAGGTAATCCCATGAGCGAGTATGTTGTCGAGTTGAAGAACATTACCAAACGTTTTCCTGGTGTCGTCGCATTGAAAAATATGTCTATTGGCATCCGGCCGGGAGAGATCCACGGCCTGATCGGCGAAAATGGCGCCGGCAAGTCCACCTTGATTAAGGTGCTCACCGGCGTTCACACTCCTGAGGAGGGGGAGATCTACGTGGACGGCCAGAAGGTCGTCTTCCACAACCCCGTCCAGTCCCGCGAGGCGGGCATTGCCTGCGTGTACCAGGAGCTGAACATCGTCAAGCAGCTGTCTGTCACGGATAACGTTTTCATGGGACGCGCCGTCAAGAAAAACGGCCTTCTGGACTACCCCAGAATGTACGAGGAAGCCAAGCAGGCCCTGACCACGCTGGGCCATCCCGAAATTGATGTTAAAATGGAATGCGGCAAGCTGGGTACCGGCCAGCAGCAGATGGTGGAGATCGCCAAGGCTGTGTCGCTGGACGCCAAGCTGATTATCATGGACGAGCCGACTTCCTCCCTGGGCAAGGAGGAGATCAACCAGCTGATGGAGACGGTCCGGGGCCTGAAGGCCAAGGGCGTGGCCATCCTGTTCGTCTCTCATAAATTGGAAGAGCTGTTCGAGCTCTGCGACCGGGTCACCGTCATGCGGGACGGCGAACATATCGTCACCCAGGACATCGGTGACATGACGGAGGACTCCCTGATCAACGCCATGGTGGGCCGGACGCTGGACAACCTGTATCCCAAAGAGTTCGGCGTCAAGGGCGACGTGTGGCTGGAGGCCAGGAACCTCAACGAGGCCGGCGTCCTCCATGACGTGAGCTTCAAGGCCTACGGCGGCCAGATCACCGGCTTTGCTGGCCTGGTGGGCGCCGGGCGGACGGAGACCATGCGGGCCATCTTCGGCGCCGACAGGTTGGACAGCGGCGAGATCTACGTCAAGGGGGAGAAGGTACATATCCGGACGCCCAAGGACGCCATCAAGAAGAAGATTGCCTTCCTGACCGAGGACCGCAAGGGCCAGGGTCTGGTGCTGTCCCTGGACGTGCGGACCAACCTCATTCTGGCCAATATGAAGGGCTTCTCCAACGGACCCTTCCTGAACAAGGGGAAGATTGAGAAGTCCGGCCAGGACAATGTGGAGTCCCTGCGGATCAAGACTCCGTCCCTGGACGAGGTGACGGCCCAGCTCTCCGGCGGCAACCAGCAGAAGGTGGTTATCGGCAAGTGGGTCAACACCGACGCGGACATCTTCATTTTCGACGAGCCCACCCGCGGCATCGACGTGGGCGCCAAGATCGAGGTCTACCATGTCATGAATGACCTGGTCAAGGCCGGCAAGTGTGTGATCATGGTCTCCTCCGAGCTTCCGGAGATCCTGGCCATGAGTGACCACGTGGTGGTCATGCGGGGCGGCCGGGTCATGGCCAATATCGACCGTGATACCCCGCACTTCAACTCTGAGGATATCATGAAAGCGGCCTGGGGAGGAGAATTAGACTGATATGAAAAAGAAGAATTCCGGAAAAGAGCTTTTGCAAAAGCTCGGCACCCTGATGGCGCTGGCGCTGCTGGTTCTCATTTTCTGCGTGATGATGCCCGATAAATTCCCGCGGATCAGCAATATCATGAACATCTTCAAGCAGGCTTCCATCAACTGCCTGATCGCCTCCGGCATGCTGTGCGCCCTGATTACCGCCGGCATCGACCTGTCCGTGGGTTCCAACTGCGTGCTGTGCACCTGCACCATCGGCGTGCTGGTCCAGAACTTCGGCATCACCAGCATGCCGCTGCTGATCATCGCCGGCCTGGCGGTGAGCACGTTTGCCGGCTTTGTCAACGGCATTCTGCTGACCCGTTTGGACCTGCCCCATCCCTTCGTGTCCACCTTGGGCATGAAGAACGTGCTGTGGGGCCTGGCCCTGGTGATTACAGGGTCGAAATCCATTGCCTTTACCAACACCGGCGTGGACAACCTGATGTGGATCGGCGGCGGCTCCCTTTTCAAGACCGAGACCTTCCCCGGCATCCCCTTCAGCTTCATCCTGGTGCTGATCGTGTTCGGCATCTTCCACGTGTTCCTGACCCGGTCCGCCCTGGGCCGCCAGATCTACTGCGTGGGCGGCAACCCCGAGGCGGCGCGCCTCTCCGGTATCCCCTCCAAGAACGTGCTGACCTTCGTCTACTCCCTGTCCGGCTTCATGGCCGGCATGGCGGGCGTGGTGTCCGTGGGTCGTCTGGCTTCTGCCAACGGCAATGCCGGCTCCACCTATGATACTGATGCCATCGCGGCCTGCATCATCGGTGGCGCCTCCTTCACCGGCGGCAAGGGCACCATCTGGGGCACCCTGATCGGCGCCCTGCTGATGGCGGTCATCCGCAACGGCCTGAACCTGATGGGCGCCTCCAACGACATTCAGTACATCGTCATCGGCGCCGTCATCATTCTGGCGGTCACCATCGACGTGTTCCGGAACAAGGCTGAGGCCAGGGCCCGGAAGATGGCTGCCCAGTAAGCGGACATCCTTTGGAGCGCATTTGAAACGTGAAACGGCGGGGACTGCGGTTCCCGCCGTTTTTCCTGTCCGCCCCTTTCGGCGTGACAAGACGGCGGAGATGTGCTAAGATAGAGACCCGGCAGGACTGCGGTCCCGCTGGGATCAATTTGAACGAGCGAGGTGTCCCCCATGAACCAAAGAGAGCTGGGTGAGCTGCGCCGCCGGTTCCGGCCGGAGAAGAGCGCCATCAGCCGTGTTTACGGCTGCTATGTGAACAGCAGCCGCGAGATCATCGCCTATATCGACCAGTCCCTAGGCCTCATGCCCCAGGAGGAGGCGGAAAAATACCTGGGCCTGCTGAAAAAGGCCCTGTCCGGCACCCTGGGCCGGAACCTGATTGACATCGTGTTTTCCACCCAGCAGGTGGCGGACAGCGAGGAGCACCGCCTGCTCTCCGCCCTGCGGACGTCCGAGCTGAAGGACGCGGAGGCCCGGGATGCCTTTTACCAGCAGGTCACCGGCTCCCTGGACATGGGGGAGAACAACTATCTGATCCTGCTGGGGGCCGACGCCTATGATGTGCCCCACCGGGGCAAGGACGGCGAGGTGGACCGGGATGCCTGCGAAGAGGTGTTCCGCTACTTCGTCTGCTGCGTCTGCCCGGTGAAGGATGGGACGCCGGAGCTGGGATACTTCCATGGGGAGAACGAGTTCCACATCTCTATGGAGAAGCAGATCGTGGGCCAGCCGGAGCTTGGCTTTTTGTTCCCGGCCTTTGATGACCGGACGGCCAACCTTTACAACGCCCTGTTTTACAGCCGGAAGCCGGACGAGCTCCATCAGGAGTTCATTGACGCAGTGTTCCGCACAGAGCCGCCCATGTCCGCCGCCGAGCAGCGGGAGACCTTTCAGTCCGCCCTGTGCGGCACTCTGGAGGGGGCGTGCAGCATGGAGGTGGTGCAGTCTGTCCACGACTACCTGCGCCAGCGGATCCAGGAACACAAGGAGAGCCGGGACCCGGAGCCGCTGGCTGTCACCGCAGGCGAGGTGAGCGGCGTGCTGCGGAACTGCGGCGTGCCGGAGGAGCGGGTGGAGGCGTTCCAAACCGCCTGCGGCCAGTCCTTTGGCGAGGGGGCGCTGACCCCGGCCAACCTGATCGACGCCAAGCACTTCGCGGTCAAGACCGCCGACGCCACTATCCAGGTGGACCCGGAGCGGAGCTATCTGGTGGAGGCCCGGATCATCGACGGACGGCGCTACCTGCTGGTCCCGGCGGACGAGAGTGTGGAGGTCAACGGTCTGGGGGTCCGGATTGCCGCCGCCAAAGACGGCGGAGAGACTACATAAACAGGGAGGAAGGAATATGCTGAAGCAGATCCTGATCGACGCCGACACCGGCATTGATGATTCCATCGCCATTCTGTTTGCCCTGAAGCGGCCGGACGTCCGGGTGATGGGCGTCACCACCGGCTTCGGCAACACCACAGCCCGGCAGGCGGCGGAAAACAGTCTGCGGCTGATCCGACTGGCCGGTGTGCCTTATGAGGTGCCGGTGGCGGTTGGAGCCACGGAGCCGCTGGCGGGGAACTGGAAGGGGCCGGATCCCCACATCCACGGGCCCAACGGCATCGGCGGGGTGGAGCTGCCGCCTTCGCCCCAGCAGCCGCTGGAGGAACCGGCCTGGGCGTTCATCGCCCGAATGGCCCGGGAGCACCCCGGCGAGCTGACCTTGGTGACGCTGGCCCGAATGACGAATCTGGCAAAGGCTCTGGAGATAGAGCCGGATCTGCCCCGGCTGTTGAAACGGGTGGTGTTCATGGGCGGCACGTTCCACGCGCCGGGAAACGTGTCCCCGGTAGCGGAGGCCAACATCGCAGGGGACCCGGAGGCGGCGGACCGGGTGTTCCAGGCGGGCTTTGACCTGACTATGGTGGGGCTGGATGTGACCCAGAAGGTGCGGCTGACCACGGACCATGTGGCGATCCTGGACAAGTACGCCGCGCCGGAGAACCGGCCCATTGTGGACTATCTGAAGCAGGCACTGCCCTTCTACTTCCGGTTCAACCGACTGCAAAACAACTGTCTGGACCACTGCCCGGTCCACGACCCGCTGGCCATGCTGGCGGCGGTGGATCCCAGTGTGGTGACGGTGCGGACCATCCCCGCCCGGGTGGAGTGCGGCGGCAGCTTCTGCCGGGGCATGGTGGTGGCGGATCTGCGGGAGCATCCCATCGAGGCTCCCGGCGTCTCCATCTGCGTGGATGTGGACAGCCGCCGCGCCCTGGAAGAGCTGCTCACCACCTTTATGGCATGAGGGAGGAGAAGGATATGCGCGTTGTCAACTTCGGGTCCCTGAATATCGACTACGTCTACCGGGTGGACCACTTCGTCCAGCCCGGAGAGACCATGAGCGCCCAGTCCCTGCAGATCCAGTGCGGCGGCAAGGGGCTGAACCAGTCCGTGGCTCTGGCTCGGGCCGGGGTGGAGACCTGGCACGCGGGCCTCATCGGGCCGGAGGGGCATTTTCTGAAGGAGACGCTGGACCGGGCAGGCGTCCACACCCGGTTTGTGGAGGAGTCCGCAGGCAGTACCGGCCACGCCATCATCCAAGTGGACAGCACCGGCCAGAACAGCATCCTGCTCCACGACGGGGCCAACGGCCGCCTGACCCCGGACTTTGTGACGGCGGTGCTGGATCAGTTCTCAGCCGGGGACACGGTGCTGCTGCAGAATGAGACCAGCTGCGTGGAGGAAATCATCCACCAGGCGGCCCGCCGGGGGATGCGGACGGCCATGAATGCGGCTCCCGCCAATGAGAAGCTGGTGGGCCTGCCGCTGGAGGCGCTGTCCTGGCTGTTGGTGAACGAGGTGGAGGGCGCCTTTCTGGCGGGAACGGAGGCGCCGGAGGCGATTCTGGACACGCTGGCGGCGCGGTACCCGGAGACCACTGTGGTGCTGACCTTGGGAGAACAGGGCGCTGCTGCAGCGCGAGGGGGCTGGCGGGCCTGGGGCCCAGCCCGGAAAACGGCGGTGGTGGACACCACTGCGGCGGGAGACACCTTCACCGGCTACTTCCTGCGCCGGGCGCTGGAGGGCGGCACACTGGAAGAGGCACTGTCCCTGGCCGCGGCGGCCAGCGCCCTGGCTGTGTCCCGGCCCGGCGCGGCGGATGCGGTGCCGGGATATGAAGAGGTCCTTCGGATCCTGTAAATCGGAAAAACACGGAAGCCCCGGACGAAACTCCGTCCGGGGCTTCCGTTTCTATCCTGCGGGCCTCTGCGGGCCAGTAGGCCCTCAGTCCCGTTTTCGGGCGGCGGCGGAGCCCAGGCGGAGCTCCGTCCGATACTTGGCCACCGTGCGGCGGGCGATGCGGATGCCCTGCTCCGCCAGCAGCTCCGCCAGCTTCTGGTCACTGAGCGGGCGGCTGTGGTCTTCCTGCCGGATCAGCTCCAGCAGCCGCAGCTTCACCGTCTGCTGGGAGGGACCCTGCTCCCCCAGAGCGCGGCTGAAGAAATAGCGGAGGGGGTACGTCCCCTGCCGGCACTGGAGGTATTTCTCCCGAGTGGCCCGGGAGACGGTGGAGGGATGGAGGTGGAGTCGCTCCGCCAGTGTCACCATGGTCATGGGGACCAGCTCTGTGGTCTGGCCGGCAAAAAAGGCCCGCTGGGTCTCCAGGATCGCCTCCGCGCACTGGCGGAGGGTGCTGCCCCGGCGCTCCAGGCTGTTCAGCAGCCACTTGGCCTGCTGCATCTTTTGCTGGAGATAGGCCCGGGTCTCCGGCTCGTCGGATTCCTTCAGAAGCCGCACATAGTACTGGCTGATGGACACCCGGGGAAGGTAGTAATCGTTCAGGATCACCTGGAGCTTTCCGTCCAGTTCCGCGATGAACAGATCCGGCCGGACATAGAGTGTGGGCTCCGCCGGCTGGAAGGAGCGGCCGGGGCAGGGATCCAGGGCAGAGATCCGCTTTTCCGCCGCCCGGACCTCCTCTGGCGTGGTATGGAGTTCCCGGGCAATGAGGCTGTAATGCTTCTTGCCCAAGTCCGGCAGGAAGCGGCGGACGATCTCCATATCCAGGGGGGAGGGAGCATCCTGCCGGGCCAGTTGCAGCAGCAGGCACTCCGACAGGGACCGGGCGCCCACGCCGGCGGGGTCCAGGCTCTGGAGGGTCTCCAGCGCTTGCTGGGTCAGGGCCTGGGGGATCTTCAGATCTGCCACGCCGTCCAGGTCCTCCTGGCTGAGGCGGCCCTCCTCGTCCACCAGCTCTGCCAGATACCGGGTCAGGGCCAGCAGGGGCTTGGGCAGGCGCCGGCGCTCCAGCTGGTCGCAAAGGAAGGCGGAGAGGCTCTCCGTCTCCCGGTCCGCGGCGCCCCGGTCCGGCATGGCGCCGTGGCCGTCCTCCGGCAGGCCGCCATTGATCCAGTGGACCTTCTGCCGCAGGGCCTCATAGGCTTTGTGGAGGGAGGACAGATCAGTCTGCTCCACCAGAGGGTTTTCTTCGCTGACCTGGTTCAGATAGTCCAGCAGCTCCTGGGAGTTCATCTGCAGAAGCTCCATGGACTGCAGGAGCTGGGGGGTGAGAGGCTGCGCCAGCACATAGAAGAACACCACGAAGGCGCACACAGACAGA